>OARM01000022.1_pt1 | contig 128705 bp, 103 predicted proteins | sample 1475591 | NCBI WGS metagenome assembly OARM01 (sample SAMEA3360676, study PRJEB22359) | human gut metagenome | biome: ENVO:urban biome; feature: ENVO:human-associated habitat; material: ENVO:feces | place: Bangladesh | collected 2011
TTACTCGGTAGATTCTATGAGGTAGTTTATTCCTGAATTAGCTGCGGAATCTCGGTTCTAATTCTTGTTTCGCGATGCAGGCCAATTCGAGAATACGTTCGCCAAATTCGACAATCAGGCCAGATTGCTCTGCTGCTTCAATGAATTCCAATGGCGTTACCACACCGAGCGTACTGCTATTCCAACGCGTTAAGATCTCAAAATAGTCCCAATTTCTTTGATGTTTTTTCACGATCGGTTGCACGACCACATACAGCTCAGTTTGATGGATAGGCTTACTCAATTCACTACGCAGAGCTTCGATGATTTGTGTACGCCGATAGTATTGATTGCTGAGTAAGTTGTCGTAGAAACGAATGCGTGTGTTATGGTTCCGTTTACACTCTTTTAAAGCGAGACTTGCATTGAACAGTAATTGATCGGCATTGAGCTTTTCACCACTGTATTTGGTAATACCAATACTGACACTGATTTTGAGTCGACGATCTTGATCGATATAATCTTGCGCCAGCTTGTTGAGTATGGTTTGGCAGATCTTCATCGGCTCACGATCTGTGGTTAAAAAAGCAAATTCATCAGCGGCGATTCGAAAGGCGTATCCTTCTTCGGGGACGGCTTGTTTTATCGCATCCGCGACAAATTTCAGCACAAGATCTCCCAAATAGTGCCCATGCAGATCGTTTATCGAACGAAATTCATCAATATCAAGAAAGGCCAGAGTGAAATGATGTCTATCTTCTTGAACGAGAGCCGTCAGTTTCTCGGCTAAATCATTACGATTCATTAAACCCGTTAAGTTGTCGTGAGATATTTCATGACGTAATTGATTGATTAGGCTCTGAGAGCGTACCTCCATCTGTTTACATTCCAGATCATGAGCGATCATCTGAGCCAAAATCTGGTGAACTAACACGAGATTAGCAAAGTCGTCTAACTGACGCGTAAAAGTCGAGATCAAAACGCCGTAGTTTTCGCCATTTGAAAAATAAATCGGGATACCCAGATACGCCTCAATATGGTTCTCAACTAAATAAGCATCGTTAGGAAAAAGTTCCGCGACTTTGCTTGCAAATAGGCAATAAGGTTGTCTTTGTAATCCGACTTGCTCACAAGGTGTGCCTTGTAGTTCGTAATACAGCTCTAAACTGCTGGGTTCGACACTGGCACAACTTAAGTTATGAGCTTTGTAGCGCATTTTATCTAGCTCAATGACCATTGAGCTGTGGCTATTGAAGGTGCGGTGGAGAAACTGAGTGATTTGTGAGAGCAACTCCAACCCCCCCAGCTGACTGAAGTGATGTATGGAATCTAGGCTCAGTTTTTCTGTTATCAGTTGAGTCTTGGTCATTTTCTGATCTCTCTAGCCGTTACTGACAAAATGGACCTCGTCAACGCGAGATAACCTTATATGCATACTGTTACTATTGATGAGGTCGAGGAGATTTTCCAGCCGTTTGATAGAGAGAATGACAGCTTGTTCATGCTTATATTTTTAATTCAAGCGTTTAGTTGAGAGAAAAAATTCGATTATGTGCATAGAACTTTATTATTTAATTGATAAATAAGTTATCTAGATGGCTTTAGCGACAGCCAGCTTTTGCTTCAAATGATCAAGGAATAACTGAGTACGGGTATGTTGGTACTCCAATTTGGGGTAATACGCGTATACGGTCGCTTGATCTATAGTGACATCAGGCAATAGGCGAACCAAATTGCCCTGTTTTAGCTCTTCTTTGATCATAATATGCCCAGTGACAATAATCCCCATGCCGGCTTTCCCTGCATAAAACAAGGCTTCAGGGTTGGTGGTGGCGAAATTGCCCGTTAACGTTAGGCGTTTGCCTTGCGCTGTTTTTACTTCGCGAAATGTTTGCTCCCCCCAGCACAGCACATTGTGCTCAGTTAACTCCTGTAGCGTTTGTGGAACGCCATGTTTAGCCAAATAGCTCGGAGAGGCATAAAACGCCGCTTGATACTCAAATAGGGGAGTGGCTTTGAAGCTAAGCGAATTGAGCTGCTCAATTTCACGGCTGATGAACAGATCGAGATGCAGTTCAGGTAATTGTCCCGGTGTGGTGGTGATGAGCTGAACGCGGATATCGGGATAGCGTTGTAAAAACTCATCGAGGTACTGCATCAAAAATTTAGAGCCGACCGCTAAGGTTGCACCGATACGCAGCAAGCCTGCGGGCGTTTGGTTGACGGAGCGTGTTTCATCGACCACGGATTGCCAGCTTTCTAACTGTGCTTTGGCTCGTTGATAAAAAAGCGCTCCGGCTTCGGTCTGCGTAACTGAACGTGTCGTGCGTTTCAGCAGTTGAACTCCAATACGCTCCTCAAGCCAGTGAATACGCTTACTGACCGCCGAACTGGTGGTGTTGAGTTTGCGTGCTGCGCCATTGAAACTGCCTTCTTCAACGACTTTGATGTAGGTTTTTGCGCTCTGTAGCCAGTCCATCTCGTGCCCTTATTTATTCTTGGTTGGAACTAATTTATTTCCAATTTGCGAGATTATCAAATGAGAGTTGCCAATATAGACTCTCTGCCATGAACGCACAAACCTCTACTCGTTTTCGCCGCACCCCCATGCTACTTGCGATGATGATCATCGCGACTGGCCAAGTGGGTGTGAGCATTTATTTGCCCTCACTGCCTCTGATTAGCCGTGATTTACAGGTCGATCAAGCGAGTGCGCAGATGCTCGTCACGCTCTTTTTACTGGGTTTTGGTGGCTCACAGCTATTTTATGGCGCACTGTCCGATGCCGTAGGCCGACGCCCGACGTTTTTGCTTGGGCAAGGTATCTATTTGCTAGGTACTGTGCTCTGCGTGATGATGTCGGATCATTTTCAAGCTCTTGAATTTGGACGCTTATTGCAAGGATTAGGGGCGGGCAGTGCTTCGGTACTTGGGCGTAGTGTGTTGCGAGACAGCTATGATGGTTTCCATCTGACCAAAGCTCTCTCATATCTCTCAATCACCGCGTCAATCATGCCAATTATTGCACCAGTCCTTGGCGGATGGCTGGCGTACCATTTAAGCTGGCAGTCGGTGTTTATTTTTGTGCTGCTCTATATTGGAGCGATTTTTACGCTCGGGTTGATGATCCTGCCAGAAACGCTGCCTTACCCAAAACGGCGAGTTCAATGGCGTGGTATTGTGATTAACTACGCTAAACTGCTTACTAATCAACAAGTCACCAGTAGTGCAAGTTACAACTGGTTAAGTTATTTAGCCAGCTTGGTCACCTTATCCATTTTGCCCTTTCTGCTCCAAAAACAGCTAGGTATGACCGCAGCCGATTACGGCTCGACCCTTATTATTCCCTCTTCAGGTTTATTATTGGGCAGCGTGCTTGTAAACATGCTGACTTCTCGTTTTTCGGTGCGTCAATTGCTGGGGTGTGCGATTAGCTTGATGGTATTTGCGGGCCTTTGGCTGCTGCTGACCGAATTCTCCGTGTTTAACCTGATTTGGGCTTTTACTTGGCTGAGCATCGCGCAGGGCATCTCTTTTCCATTGGCTACAACGCTTTTGTTATCACCTCATAAATCACAAGCGGGGGCGGTTTCTGCGCTTTCTGGTTCGATTCAGATGGGGATCGCAGGTTTACTGGGAGGATATTTGGTGGAGCATTGGGTGACTAGCCAAAATGCAATGGGTGTGTTTTATATTCTGGTCGGCATCACGATGTTGAGTGTGTTGATCGCAACGAAAAAAGCGCACTCGCAGCCTAGCGCTGCGCAAGTACCGATGTAAGTAAGCTGAGTTTACCGTCTAAGTACAGTGTTAAATCTAGTTTAACGGCTCCACTCTTCTGGATGCGATAAGCGTGTTTTATCCGCGAAAGTCATAGCGCGAATATCTTTGGGATTGTAGATAGCACAAGACTCAAGAGATAAACATCCGCAGCCAATGCAGCCGCTTAAGTCCTCTTTCAATGCGTTTAATTGTTGGATCCGATGATCGAGAAAATGGTGCCAATGAGAAGCCATTTGCTGCCAATCTTGACGAGTGGGCGCTTCATGTTTTGGTAAATGTGCCAGAGCTTCGGCAATCTCTTCTAAGGTCAGTCCGACCATTTGTGCGGCCTTAATCACCGCGATCCTGCGCAGTACACTACGATCGTAACGCCGTTGATTGCCTTGATTACGCCAACTATGGATCAATCCTTTCTGTTCATAAAAATGCAACGCTGAGACCTTCACCCCTGCTCTTTGCGCCACATCGCCTACTGTCATCTCCATATGATTTGTCTCCCATCGACCGAACGAGCCTTCTATTTCCTGCCCACTTGAAGTTGCAGCCGTGCGGGTTGCAACGCTAAGTGGTTTGGGTACACCCGTTTTATTAAAAAAACGCTTTACCTAAAGTTAACTTGAGGTATTACCGTAGCACCCAGTTGGCCTCAATTGGAATATTAACATGGAAAAAAATAATACAACGCGTGCGGGATACTACCTTACAGGACTGTTTTTTGATGGTATTTCGTCAGGACTATTTATGATGGCATTACCTTGGATGATGCTCTCAACACCAAATCAGGGCGCTTTTGTGGCGATAGTGGCTTTAGTTTGTACGGTGCTCTCTTTTCTTCTTACCCCATTTTTCTCAACCTTAATTGATCGCAGCTCTCGAAAACAGCTTCTGGTGTTGGTGCAGGCTTTACAGGCCGGAACCGCTGTAGTGGTGGCGTTGTGTTATGGCGTGGGTTATGACTCAATGGGATTATTAGCAGCCGCTCAGCTCGTATTCTGGACATCGAGTAACTTGGCATGGTCAGCTAACAATGCGTTTACCCAAGAGCACTTTCAACCCCACGAATACGCGTCCATTTCAGGTAAACAAGAAGTGATTATGCAAGCGACCACGCTGGGATCTGGCGCATTGGGGGTTGTACTGCTTGAAATGTGGGGCATGTTTGAGTTTGCATGCTTTGCGGCTTTAGCTTCTGGGATCGCAATGAGCAGTTATTTGTTGGCACCTTATCGTCGTCAATTACGACAAACTCACTCGGCCTCTTTTTTCGAACAAATCAAAGAGAGCCGAGAGGTGTTTACTCTACGCCCACAGTTTTACGCGTTTCTCATGCTCTCGACGTTAACCTACCCAATCTTAACGTTTCTGAGCAAGTTGGTGCCGATCTGGTTTGCCGAGATGAATATTTCAGGTGATTGGTTTGCGGGTTATAACATCGCTTTCGGTATGGGCTCTTTAGTCACTGGCCTGTTTGTGAGTCGGTTGCTTGGGATCAGTACGCATCCAAAGATCATCATCGGAGCCATGCTATTGGCAACGATGGCATTGATTGGGATGAGTTTGTCGGCATCGCCGCAGTCACTGATTCTCTGTACTTTTTTCTTTGGTACTTTTAACGCCTTAAATCGGATTGCCCGCACGAATTGGATGCACTATAGCGTCAACATTGATCAGCGTGGGCGTGCCGATGGTGGGTTACAAATGTTTTCGACTTTAGTGCAAAGTGTCAGTTATGTCGCCATTGCTTTCCTAAGCCATTTTGGGCTAACTCAGTTAGGTTTTATGTTGGCGGCGATGGTGATGGTTGCTGCCGTTTTTATGATGGTGCGACTTAATGGTCGTATGAAGCTAAGCGCGGTGCTTGCCTAAGCTAAGAGGGCAATCCAAAGTGGTTAGGAAAAGGTTTCTCTCTCCATCGAGATTCACTGCCGCTCAGGTGGAGAAGTGTATATAATCGCCGCTCATTTTTATGGGGAAGTGCTTTCTACGGGGAAACATCATGCAACAGAGTCAATTTGAAGCCTTAATTAAACTTTTATGTGAGCAAGCGACGTTACCGCAAGCCCTAGAACTGCTAAAAAGCAGCGAAGACGAGGCGATTGCTGAAGCGGCGCAATCGCTTTCAGGTCAGTTTGCTTTGGCTGAAGTCGAAGGTGAGCAACGTATTTACCATGTGACCACGGAAGTGGATGAGCAGGGCGAAGAACAAGAATACGTCGAACACATCATGAACGAAGGTGACGACGTGGTGAAATTTGTCGCTTGGTTCTTTGATGGCTTTTTCGATATCAAGCAAAAAGACGTTTACCAAGCGGCAGGTAAAACGTACAAACAACCAAAACGCCATTAATTTGTAATAAAACTACAAAAAAACGTGACCATACTCTTGTTTTGTTGTTTTTCGCTGTTATATTGAGCGCAAAATGTCACTCAACAACAAAGAGGCATGTGTTATGAATAATGAACTCGGTTCTGTTTACCTAGGCCAAATGATCGCTAAACAAGCGATGCATCAAGCTCAGTTTGGTAAAAGCAAAACGAAAAAGCGCTCTTTATTACAGAGAATGCGTCAAAAGTTTAGCCAATAAGCTTATGTGATTAAGCTTTTGTGTTTGAATGTTCAGCCGAAAGCGGGAAAACGCTAGACTAAGAATGATATCGCCCCACAAATGTGTGGGGCGATTTTTTTACGTCACATTCAGTGAAGTCGCTAAGTTTACTGAGCTTGAGATAAGTGAACCGTTTCTTCTTTTTCACCCGCTTTTGGATCGGCAAAACGTGCTTCATCAAAGGCGTTTTCAGATTTCGCCACAATACAAGAGACACAGGCATCACCAGTGATATTCACTGCAGTGCGGATCATATCCAGTAGACGGTCGACACCCATGATCAGCGCAATCCCTTCCAGTGGCAGACCCACTTGGTTAAGTACCATGGCGAGCATAACTAAGCCAACGCCAGGCACACCCGCAGTACCGACAGAAGCCAGTGTCGCGGTCAGGATCACCATCAGGTAATCGGTCATGGTGAGGTCGATGTTAAAGGCTTGCGCAATAAATGCGGTCGCGACACCTTGCATGATCGCAGTGCCATCCATGTTCACCGTTGCACCGAGTGGTACGGTGAAGGAAGCCACTTTGTTATCGACGCCCAAACGGTTTTTCACCGTTTCCATGGTGACAGGAATGGTGGCATTGGATGACGCAGTCGAAAATGCAAACATAATCGCATCTTCCATTTTGCGGAAAAACACCATTGGATTCAGGCCTGCAAAGGTTTTCAGCATCAACCCATAGGTGACGAAGGCATGCAGTAACAAAGTCCCCGCCAGCACCACAAAGTATTCAGCTAAATTCAAAATTGCCCCCAGTCCGAGTCCGGTGAAGAGCTTGGCCATCAAGAAAAATACGCCGTAAGGAGCTAAGTGCATCAGCATCGCAACCAGCTTCATGATCACTTCATTGAGATCATTGAACACCTGAGCAATGCGCTCTCCGGGTTTGCCAGCAGCACTGATTGCCACACCAAACAGAACGGCAAAGATAATGATCTGCAAGGTATTGCCTTGCGCCATTGCACTGATTGGGTTGGTTGGGAACATATCCACAATCACTTTACCCAGAGACGGGGCTTCCGCCGAGGTAAAATTGCTGGCGGCGGTTAAATCTGCCCCTGCTCCCGGTTGAAATAAGCTGCCCATAGTGAGTGCAAGAGTGATGGCAATCGCGGTGGTGGCGAGATAAAAACCTAAGGTTTTACTGCCCATTCTGCCCAATGTGGAGAGATCTTTGAGTGAGCTCGTACCACATACCAGTGAAACAAACACCAGTGGCACGACTAACATTTTCAAGCTGGCGATAAAAATCTTGCCGCCAACATCAAACAGTCCATTAACGATATATGCGTCTACAAATCCATTTCCTGCAAACAGGGCGCGAATCGCAAATCCAGTCAAAATACCGGCTACCATACCAAGGATGACCTTAGCGGTGAGCGATAACGGTTTTTTGGTATTCATCCAGAACACTCCTTATAGTTTTTCGCTCTGACATCATTGCAAAGCGAGCCGGAGGTTAGCAGGCGTAATCAAAAACTCGAAAATAAAAAGCAAATCTCGCTGTTTGGTTGTGATCTTTATCACTTAAATGGCTGGTTTTTGTCGTATTTGGTAACAAAGTTTTAGCTTTAAATCTTGTCTTTATTATCAAATGCAACATATAAGTTTGCATATGCAACAAAAATCGCCATTCTCAACGGGTGAAAATGGCGGGGGTGAAGAGGGTTAATGCGGTTGCGGTTGGCGTGAAAGTCGGGCGTTACGTAGAGAAAAACCGGTAACCAACATGGTACCTGCCAAGACTAGTAAAGTACCGAACAGGGTGTTGAGCCCTATCGGTTCATCGAGGATCCAGTAGCCCCACAAGATGCCAAAAACGGGGATGAGGAAGGTAACGGAAAGTGTGGATGCCGCACCAATGGCTTTCACCAAACGGAAATAGATTAAGTAAGCCAACCCAGTACAAATGACCCCAAGCAATATCACCGCTCCCCATTCTAAGCTGGAAGGCGTTTCACGTAGAGGAACAAACCACATCAGTGGAGCAACCCATAAACACGCGGCCCACATACTGCCATGGGCATTTTCAAACGCGGAGAGCTGGGGTGCTTGTTTGGTGTAGTTGGTGGCTAAGCCGTAACTGGCTGCTGCGAGCGCGGCGCATACCATCGGTAGCGCAGCGTGATGTCCTATCGCCACCATATCCCATCCTACAATAACCGCCACACCGCTTACGCCTAGCAGAAGCCCAGCCACCGCTTTACGGGAGAGAGGAGTACCATGCCAGAGAAAGCCAATCACTGCTCCCCAAATGGGCGCTGTGGAGTTGAGTATGGAGAGTGTTGAAACATTTAGAGTTAACGCCGCATAAGCAAACAGTAAAAAGGGAACGGCGGTATTGATTAAGCCCAAAATCAAAAAATGTGGCCAATGCTGGCGTATTGGCAGTGATCGCCTGAGTAGCTGCGCCACTAAAAAGAGACTGAGTGCGGCAAATCCTACGCGAGCTTCTATCAGGTAAGCGGGACCAAAGCTGTGGGCAGCAATACGCATAAAAAGAAATGATCCGCCCCAAATCGCAGCCAAACAGAGCAGTTGCAGCAAGTTCACCAACGACATACTTCTCCCTCCTTCAATCTAAAGAGCACTCACTCTCGGCTACAAAGCGAAAATATGCAATCAGCAAATCGATTAGATTGCCAGAAATGGCCTGTGTTCTGTTAAGTGGGCAGTTTATGCGGCCAATTGGACTAATGCCTGAAGTTATGCTGTCTGAGTCATCTGTCAGTTGAATTCCCTCTGCATTTGCTTTTCAATAGCCCGGTGAATAGCAAAAGGAATCTTTCTCGTGGCTCGTCCTAAAATTCCGCGCCGAATTGAGTGTCATCCGCCAGCATCGTGTTTTAAACCCAACGGTGTTCCTATCAGACAGCTCGCTCGTGTTGAGTTAGCCCCAGATGAACTGGAAGCGTTGCGATTAGTTGATCAGCTTGGCTTGCAGCAACAGCAGGCTGCATTGCAAATGCAGGTATCAAGACAAACCTTAGCCAATTTGGTCAAAGCAGCACGTTTTAAGGTGGTCGATTGCCTGCTTCATCAAAAAGCGCTTTATATTCAAGCTATTGATAATAAGTCATCGGATTAAGCTATTAAACCAATTGGGATAAACAGCCTGCGAAACGCCAGAGTGAGTGATAGATTGTGTGTCACAGAACCGCTGTGACCAACCACTTTCTCCTTCTATCCATGCGTTGAGAGTGGTTCTTTTGCCAAGCGCATTATTCACCTGGCTCCCCCGAATAGAGGCTTATCACCTCATTCGGGGATTTTTTTATGCTGAAATTGATTGTGGCGAATGAAGTAGTCAATTTGACGGGCGGTTTTATGGCTGTAAACCAATCCAGTATGGCTTTGATGCAAGAGAAGATGATCAGTCATTCCTGAGATTTGAGTCTCGGCAACCGTGACCGTGCCATCACACATTCCTGAGCCACCGAGTAAGATTGGGCGAAATCCGAAACGCAATGTTCCTGCAATGCAACCCAGCCGTTGTGGCAATTCCCAGCTATCTTGATGCAATTGCAAGCCATACAGATGTGCGTTACCTAACATAGCTCCTAGCCCTAACTGCTGGATCTTAGGGACAATCGATGCCCCTTTAAGGGGGGAGGCCAAAGCAACCACATGAGAAATCACATTGGGTGAAGGGTGACGAGAACGTAGGTAATGTTTGATCATCAATCCACCCAAACTATGTCCTACCAACACGTTGATGCGATCTTGTGCTAGTGCGCTGTCTATGGTCTGAAATACTTTTTCATCATCGATGGCTAAAGTGTTGTAGCTGATCACTTCTGTCTGATATCCGAGTTTATTGAGACGTTGCGCGAGAGGTTGCATAACCAAACCATGCATATACAAACCGTGCAGTATTACAATCTTCATCAGTCGCAGAACCTTTGCCGAGGGTAAGGCCTATTATCTAACCATGCTTGAATAGGAATAAAAAGGTAGGAGCTCATTTTTCGTCTGCCCCCTTCCTACATGGAGCAGCCGTGTTGGCTACGTTCGGTCAACCCAATCACATGGTTTAAATATGTTAATGAGGATGAACGCACTTGTCTCCTACCTGTAACTCCAAGTCGTTTGGCTAAAGGCCTAGAGAAAGTTCACCATGATGATTGCTTATTCAAAAAATCAGAACAAGACTTGATGTAAATCGTCGCATTTTTATCTGTTTTATGTTGCAAGTATGTTTCTTGTATATTGGGTGTTTGATATTCATATAATAAAAGTACTAATTACTGTTTTCTAATATGTAGATTAAGGGAGATATAATATATCTACTAACTATTTGTAACCGAATTATTGATGAGCGAATAATTTTAATGAATCTATTCCAGTGTTATGATGGTAAATCAAACACAGCAAAATAGAGAATATTCGTGGACGTAAATATCAAATCACCAAGAATACCCATTAATGATACTGTTGCCTTACAGCAGTTAGAGAGAATATCAACGAAGTGGGTCACGCATATACTTTGGCATTTAGACTCTTCTGAGTCCGCTCGTTTTGGTGAACTTCAATATTCATTGAATGGCATTTCAGCAAAAATGTTAAGCCACAGATTGAAGATGCTTGAAGAGATTGGCTGGGTATGGCGTGAGCAGCAGCCTACCATACCCGTGACGGTTTATTACGGTTTGACCAAATCGGGTCGAGTCGTGGCGAACGGATTATATCGGTGGATAGATCATGTCGTCGAAAATGAACGAGAACCACTTTTAGAAAGTAATTAAGTAACGAATTCACTCACTTTAGCCTGCAATCTCATTTGCAGGCTTTTTATTTATCTAAGTTAGACTGTTTTAACCATGTCATGAAATATTCAAATCAATGTCATGAATTAAATTATGATAAATAGACGTATTGATAAAATTTGATCACCATTCAGTGATTTATTTAATTCCATTATGTTGTTTTTTATTTCTGGTACAAAGTCACACAATCTAGATTGTGATCCTATGTCGTTTTTATTTATAACAGCAACACTTATTCATCACGTATGTGTATCAAATGAAGTTATCAAGAATGTTATTTTTATCGTTTGTTGTTCTATTTTTTTTAGGTATTTCTTTACTCTATTTTACCTATTCAAGCACACCGCGTACTAATTTGCCTGATGAGCGGCAGGAGCACGTCATCGCTCCGAAACCGGCACCTGAGATTGAGTTATCGATTCACGAACACCCTGCTGTTGAGCTTGAGTCAACGGAAAATCGGGTTGTGAATGAACAGGAAGAGGTGCAAGAGCAAGGTGAAGCTCCTCGCGTGATCGAGCCACAAAACCTAGAGCAAGTCTGGCTGCCCATCAATCCTACGCCTGAACTGGCAGACCTGAAGCCGAAGAGCCAAGCCGTCACTGATATTCAAGCGATTGAGTTTGAAAATATCGATCAGTTTCGCGTGTTAATGGCGGGGGATTCAGCCACTTTGCCGCTGCCAAATGGAGAGAGTATTCGAGTTCTGATTGATGAGGCGCAAACTCAAGCTCAAGGCATACAAACATGGGCCGGAAACTTTGAGACGCAGGGTGGCACTTTTCCGGTGACATTCACTTTTGGCCAACATTCCATCATGGGTTTTATTGGTCATCCCCAAGGTTCTATCAAAATAGAAGGGGTCGGACACCAAGCATGGGTGTACCAAGTCCCTGATAGCCATGGTTTCGAGCACGATACGCAATCGCACGATCGCGCTCATTAACCTCGCGCTTATCGCGCATTTACACAAAAACTAGGAGTTATCATGAAAAAGGCGTCATTGGCACTGGCCGTAAGTGTCGGACTTTGCTCACCCGCAATTTGGGCTACGACCGAAATTGATGTATTAGGCTTATACACCCCAGATACTGCGAAAGGGTTTAAGCAAGAGCATGTCGCTCAAATGCAGCACAGTGTGAACGTAGCGAACAAAGTCCTTAAAGACAGTGGTCTGGATATCAAGGTTAATTTAGCCGCAACCAAAGAAGTGCAATACGACACACAACCGGGATTGAAGAAATCTCAGAGTGAAGTGCTTGATGCTGCAACTCCATTTAATCGGATCGACCCAGCTTTTGCGGATGTTGAAGCTTACCGTCAACAAGTTGGGGCGGATATGGTGGCTATTTTTCGTTACCTTGATGTTAACAATTCGCCCGACTACGAACGTCAACCGAATGGTTCTTATTCGATAAGCTGTGGTTTGGCTTGGATTGTGGCCCCTTCAGCGTGGAAATATCCACAAAATGCAAAGAAAAGCATGTATAGCCACAGCTATTTAAATGAGTGTGGCGCGGAAACCTTTATCCATGAATTAGGGCATAACTTTGGTTTGAACCACGCTCATGAGCAGTACCGAGAGTTACCTCATCATAATAATGGCACAGAAGTCGATGCTTATGGTTATGGGATTAAAGGGCAATTTGCCACCATCATGGCATACCCGCACTTATTTGGCGTGGGGCGCAGTTATAAGTTCTCTAGCCCCAATTTACAGTGTGAAGGTGCTCCTTGTGGTGTGAAAGATTATGCTAACTCAGTACGTGCGATAGGCCTCACGGCTCCACATATTGCGCAAGTCTATACGGGTACAAAGCCTCCGGTTGATGATGGAAATCCTGGGGATACAGAACCGACAGACAATACGAATAACGTTTTTACGATAAAAGGCCCGCTTGCACTACCGGATATGAAGATCCTGACTTTGCCGATCGTAGTAAGTGCTCAGCAATCCAGCACGGCGCAGGTTGCGATTGATATTACCCATGAATACCGTGGCGATCTGAGCATTAGGCTGTTTGCTCCAGATGGAAGCTATTGGGTATTGAAGCAAGCAAACCGTTATGATCGTGGCCAAAGCTATAACGTGCAATTCACGCTAAATGATGTTGATCCGTCTGCTGCTGAAGGAGAGTGGCGTCTTGAGATCCAAGATCACTTCGGTGGCAAATTGGGCACCTTGAACCAGTTCCAAATCACCTTCCCGTAAGTGTTTAGTTTTTTAGCCACGCAAGCAAGTCTGAAAATAGATGACTTCGTTACTGGCTAAGCGATAAACCGTCGCAGGTTTGCCGCCTTTACCTTTGCTAGAGGCGGCAATTTTATTGGTACTGACAATTACCCCGGTATCGATCAGCCGACGTTTTACCGTCATGCGATTGACGTCCACTCCAAATTTGGCGTAAGCCTCAATAATGTCCGCCACCAAAAACTCCAGCTCAAGTGAGAACAGCACTACAGAAGTGTACTCAACCGCTGCGCGCAGTTTTTTCCATGCATGCTGAATTTGCGCCACATGATCAAACGCCAGAACTTGTTTACCTTGCAAAATCGTCTCTAGTGCAAACCAATTAACACGGCTCTTATCCATCTCAGCCTCTTCAATCTGCGTGACGTTGGAATGATTGAGCAGGGCATAGTGAGAAATACTGATGCTCCAACCGCTTGGATCGCGTTTAGGATTACCGTCCACCAAAGGATCACTGATGAAGTTGGGGTAAGTATGGATTTTCTGGCGGCAGATGCGCCGACGCGCGGAATCAAAATCTTTGTCAGCGGGTTCGCCACCTTGTGCGCTGAGATCCTCATCAAACACCCAACCACCGGGAATCGCCCAAAGACCGCAATCAGGGCGGTTTGGATTGCTGCGTTTGACCAACAAGGTCTCAATGCCCTTGGGGGCAAGGCGCAAACAGATCATATCAATGGTGACAATCATACAAGGTTCCTACATTAGGGTGCGGCTATTCTAGGTAACTGAATGGTAAGGGTCAAATGTAAATAACAAAATGTGATTAACTGAATGTTGGGCAGTTTATAGCAGACTGAATACCATATACCCTTCCTACTTGAAGCTGCAGCGGTGTTGGCAGCATTCACTCACCCCAATCACATCGTGTACCTATGCTCATGGGGATTCACTCATTTGCCGCCTACCTGCAACTCCAAGCAGTTTGGGTATAGAAGGCGTGCTGGCTGTGCTTTAACCGAAGATTCCTTCTCTTTATTGTGGGTTTGTCACAAAAGTTGACAAACATAGAGGGCTCCATTATCGTGCCTGCAAAAGTTAGCAACAAAATGTTACTAACATCCGAAGTGTACTGAAGGACGGCAATCATGAATCCACGCCTGTTTTCTCCCCACATCATTCGTAGCCTGCTCGATCTTGATGCTTATAAAATCAATATGATGCAAGCGATACACCATTTTTATCCGGATGTGTCGGTGCGCTATGAATTGATTGTACGCAGTGAAGAGGATGCCAGCGGACTTCTTGATGCCATCCGTCAAGAGATAGCTCATCTTGGCACATTGCGTTTTTCGGATGCCGATATTCATTATTTGACTCAGCATGCGCCACATCTCAAGGCGACCTTCTTGCAATCGTTGCGTTATTTCCATTTTGTGCCTCAAGAGCAAGTAGAAATGGGGATTGTCAAACAAGGCGGAAAACAGCAACTGCGGATCAGTATTCGTGGCAGTTGGCGTGACACGATTTTGTATGAAACCTTAGTCATGGCGATCGTATCTGAAGTACGCAGCCGTCAGCGTTGGGCTGAGGTGCCTGCTGATTTACCACTGAAGGTGCTCAAAACCAAGCTTGACCAATTAAAAGCGGAGATTGAGCGTCGTGGGATCAACAACTTTTCTTTGACCGAAATGGGGACCCGCCGCCGCTTTTCTAGCCAAGTACAGCGTGATGTGTTGGCTTGTCTTAAGCAAGAGATCCCACAATGGGTGCTGGGTACCAGCAACTACCATTTCGCTCGTGAATTTGATTTAAAGCCGATTGGCACCATCGCCCATGAATGGTTTATGGGGCATCAAGCTTTGGTTAATGAGCGCGATTCACAACAAGTGGCGCTAGAGCGCTGGTTGACGGCGTTTGATGGTATGCTCGCCATTGCCCCGACCGATACTTTAACCATCGATGCCTTTTTAAATGATTTCAACCGTCATCTGGCAAACGCTTATGATGGAGTGCGCCATGATTCGGGCTGCCCATTCCGTTGGGGCGATAAAATGATTGCCCACTACCAGCAGTTGGGTATTGATCCTACCACCAAGCTTTTCATTTTCTCGGATGGTTTAGATTTCGATCAAGCTCTGGAACTGTGTGAATATTTTGCTGGACGGGTGAAGATTTCTTTCGGGATCGGCACCTTTTTAACCAATGATTTAGCAAATTGGCGCAACGCGGCGGGTGTGGAGTATCGCCCACTCTCGATTGTGATTAAGCTTGCTGAGTGTCAAGGTCGCCCGGTGGCGAAAATCAGCGATCAACCGGAAAAAGCCATGTGTGAAGATCCAATCTTTTTGGCCAATCTCAAACGGCGCTTTAACATCGAATTGGATGTGGATGCGCTTATCCAAGAGCTGCGTCATCAAAAGCGTTCACCACGACACTATATTTCAGCGGCCTAATCGCCGCGAAGCCATTGGAGGCGACTTGCTATGCCCAATACCCCACTTAAGGTTGGCGTTATCGGTTATGGATACTCTGCAAAAACGTTTCATTTGCCGTTTATTGACACGTTAGAATCGCTCACCTTAAGCGCGATCAGCTCCAGCCAGCAGCAAGTGGTACAAGAAGATTGGCCACAGATCGCCTACTTTGATTCGGCGCAGCGGCTCATCACTGAAAGTGATGTCGACTTGGTGATTATCACCGCGCCAAATAATGTGCATTTTCCTCTGGCGAAACTCGCTTTAGAGCATGGTAAGCACGTGATTGTCGAAAAGCCGTTTGTGACGCAGATTGAACAAGGCCGCACCTTAATTGAACTTGCGAGGCAGCAAGGGCTGCTATTGAGTGTCTTCCACAATCGTCGTTGGGACGGGGATTTTTTGACGGTCAAAAAGCTGATTGAGCAAGGACAACTCGGTGACGTGAAGGTATTCGAATCGCACTTTGATCGCTATCGTCCTGTAGTTCGTCAGCGTTGGCGGGAACAAGCGCAAGAAGGGGGAGGCATTTTGTTTGATTTAGCCCCCCACTTACTGGATCAAGCCCTAGTGTTGTTTGGTCTTCCGCAGTCGTTATCCGCAGATTGCCGGATGATGCGACCAGACGCCACCACCCTAGATTACTTTGATCTGCAATTGTATTACCCACAGCATGTGGTGCGCTTACACGCGAACTTGTATAGCCCAGAGCCTAATGTGCGTTATCAAGTCCTCGGCAGCCTAGGTAAATACGTGAAGTATGGATTAGATCCGCAGGAAGATCGTTTGAAAGCCGGAGAGCGTCCTACTCACCCTCAGTGGTCGCAGGAAATGCCCGAACAATATGGCATCTTGTATCACGCAGAGGGGAATGAAAACGTCATCACTGAGCTTGGGGGCTATCAGCACTATTTCACACAAGTGGTTGAGGCAATCCGAAATGGTGCATCCAATCCCGTGAGTGCAGAGTCGGCGCTGCAATCGATCCAACTGATTGAGCTAGCGTTAGAAAGTAGCGCCAAAGGCCAACGCTTAGCGGTGACTCTCTAACGTTAAAGCACTCACGCTTTAGGCTAAGCAGCGGAGCTATTTGTTCGCTGCTTGGCGCATTTCTTCATAACCACCACCGTTATGCACTCGAGTATAGCCTTGTTCAATCAAATATTTCTGAGCGATACCAGAGCGATTGCCACTGCGGCAGTAGAGCACGATAGGACGCTCTTTCTCGATGGCGTTAAACGCGGTTTCTACCTCGCTCAGTGGCCAGTTTAGCGCCGTATCGAGGTGTCCTTGCGCATATTCTTCGACGGTTCGAACATCAATCAAGAGCGCACCTTCATTGACCATCTGCCATGCGAGCTCTGCGCGCTCGGAAGCTTGAGCTCCAGAGCTAAACCAAGCACTCAATAAGGCCAATAACGCTTTTAATCCATTTTGTCGCATAACGAGTTCCTTCATTATATTTTGCTTGTGGCAAAGTTTAATGGTATCGAGGGTTGTTTTTCAAATGCCAAAACTTGCTCTAATGGCATCGGTTTGGCGTAAAAATAGCCTTGAATCCAAAACACATTTCGTTCTGCTAAGTAATCAACTTGGTATTGGTGCTCAACCCCTTCCGCGATGACTTCAATGTTTCCTCCTTGAGCGGAAGCGATGATCGAATCTAATACACTGATTTTTACATCGTGGGTGTTGATGGTATCGACGAACATTTTGTCGATTTTGATGCTACTGATTTGTAAGTTTTGTAGATAAGCAAAGCCACCGTAGCCAGTACCAAAATCATCAATTTTAAACTGATACCCTTTTTTCAAGAGGTAAAACACTTCCTCTTGCGCTTGAGTCATGGCCTTGATCGGAACTCGTTCGGTAAGTTCAAATTTAAGGCGCTCACTGTATGGCCAATGTAGCTCTTCCAATAAATGGGTCAGATGGTGTTGCTCAAGGTGGTCGGCGACTACATTAATGCTGACCCAGCGTGGTGCGGGGATCTGCGCGAGATCGCGATGGACTTGTTGAATAAGTTGGTTGGTGATCTTGACGACCAAGCCAGAATCTTCTGCTGCAGAAATGAATAGGCTGGGGGGTACAAGTTGGTGGCCTTTTTGCCAGCGTAGTAGCACTTCGTAACCTACGACCTCTTGCGTTCTTGAATCGACAATGGGCTGATAATAGGGAATAAACTCTTCATCTCTGATGCCTTTTTCAATCAAGCCTTCAATAGAATTACGATAGTTACGTAAAATCAAATAGCTTGCTGAGAGAAACACGCCAAGCAGTACTGCGAGAGGGATCCCCCAAGTGAAAACCTGTTGCCGTGCCAAAGTGAGTAAAGTCTCACCAGCAAGCAGGGTTTGTTCACTATGGAAAGGAGCGTTACCCGAATGCTGGCGAATAGAAAGCGGATTGGATTCCCCTAGTATGGCGATGTTGCCACGCTGAATGGCCAACTCATTGAGCATAGGATCCAAAAACTTAAAGTGTAAGTAAAAACAGTCACCACAAGGTTCACGCAATAAGTCTTGCGCCCAACTTCCATCCACCACCCAAAAGACACGGCCTCTTGGTTCGCTATATTGGATCAACAATTCTCGTGAAGCCGTTTGGGTTTTAGGTGTTGCAGAGAGAGTGAAGCCCGTCGGTTCAGCGGCGGATGAATCTTCTGCAAGAGCAATGGGATAACCTATGGTGGAACAGCCATCACCTTGTGCATTTTCAATGCCGATCAAACGAACAAATCGGTTGTAAAACTGTGGGTCACGGATTAGCTGTAGATCATGGTTATTACAAGTAAACGTCAGTGACTGGACTTGGTGCGTGATCATACTGTCTAAAGCCAGATTGCGTTGTTCTAGGTACTGATTAATCTCAGCAAATTTCTGATTAAGCAGATGTTGTGCGACAAGAGGAGCCCAGAGCGGCTGAGCCAATAAAAAAATAATCAAGGGTGAGAGTAGAATGGCAAACGCGATTCTCATCGGTGCTTTTGAAATCACAGTCTTTTCCTTAGCCATTGTAGAGCGTCAGCGTGGCAAATAAGTCCAAACTATGTAACACAATGAAATGCAAAGCAATGCATTGATAGATTTTGTTTATGAAAGCCGTCCTTGGCTCTCACTGAAGGCCGAAGGCTGTGCAAATGTGTGCCTGATAAATGGGTCACTCACTTGCCGCCTGCCACAGTAGCTCCTAGTGATTGGGGGATAGCAGATCAATGACTTCATTTAGGCTAGTGCAAATAGGATGACCAAGAGCGATCACCTCGGGGCTCGGTTTGACTAAATCAGGGATCTGGAAAGCGTGCATTTGCGCTGCCATAGCGGCTTTGATGCCATTATTCGAGTCTTCAAACGCAAGGCACTGCTGAGGTTCGACACCTAAGCGCTCTGCCGCGAGTAAATAGATCTCTGGATGAGGTTTACCCTGAGTCACTTCACAGCCCGTGGTGATGTTCGCAAAATAGTGATCTAAACCAGCCAACTGCAACTTGATAAGTGCCACTTCTTTTTGGGTAGAGGTCGCGACAGCTACTGGGATTGAACGGGCTTTCAGCCACTCAAGAAGTGCGATCACCCCATCTTTATGTGGTATGGCTTCATGCATGACCACTGCGTTATAACGCTGCCGCCACTCGTTATGTAACCTTGGCAAATCTTCACCGTAAGCTTGGCTCAAAATGCCATTAATGGTTTTGGCATTACAGCCAATCACCGAGAGATAGACCTCTTGCCGAAAAGGCAATCCACAAGCGGTACACGCTTCTTGAAACACTCGCATACAGACCCGTTCGGTATCGAGTAGTAGACCATCCATATCAAAAATAGCGGCTTGAAAGTTCATCGTTCCCACCTACCACAAAAAAGTGAGCGGCTATTGTCCCATACTTTCCTGATGCAAGAGAACCCAAAACTTAGAACTGTAGTGGTTGGATCAGTAGATAAGGGTATTTTAGATCAGTAAATTAGCGAGAGAGTTGCGGCAATTTCCGCTAAACTATGTTGCAAAACAATGACAATTTAGTGTCAGCAGGTGAATGAAGTGAAAGCAGTGTGGATAAGGCAGTGGTTCCCCGGACTCTACCAATTTAAAGATTATCAACGGGGATGGTTAACCGATGATGTACGAGCCGCCTTTTCTGTTGTGGCTGTAGCGCTGCCTGTAGCGATCGCTTATGCGCAATTAACCGGTGTGCCTGCTATTGTCGGACTTTATTCGTGTGTTTTGCCTATGTTGGTCTATGCGCTGATGGGCACCTCACGCCAATTGATTGTGGGGCCAGATGCCGCCACTTGCGCGGTGATTGCGGCCGTGGTTACCCCTCTTGCTGCCGGAGATACCACCAAGCACTGGCAACTGGTGATGACCATGACCGCCATGACCGGTTTTTGGTGCATATTGGCGAGTCGGCTCAAACTGGGCATTTTCGCCGATTTTCTCTCAAGGCCGATTTTGTTAGGTCTGCTTAATGGGGTGGCGCTGACGATTATTGTTGGTCAGTTTGCCAAAGTATTGGGGCTCAAGTATGAAAAACGTTATCTGCTTGAACGGATTGTTGAAGCGCCAGAGCTGCTGTACTCCTTGCATTGGCAAACCTTGGGTTTGAGTGCGCTCACTTTAGCGATTTACTTAGTGATCAAGCGCTGGCAGCCGAGATGGCCTGCGGCGATGTTTGCAATCATGGTCGCGGCCTTGCTGGTGTGGGCACTGAATCTTGAAAGTGTGGGCGTACAAGTGGTGGGGGTTATCCAAGGCGGTTTACCTGAGTTCCAAGCTCCGGCTTTTGATTTAGGGATCAGCCGTGAACTCGTTATGCCTGCGCTCAACTTAGCGATGGTGAGCTTTGTGAGTATGATGCTCACCGCTCGCAGCTTTGCGGCTAAAAATGGCTACGATATTGATGCGGATAAAGAGTTCCGAGCGCTTGGTGTCGCGAATGTCGCAGCCGCCTTTTCGCAAGGCTTTGCGATCAGTGGTGCCGATTCCCGTACCGCAGTCAATGACGCCAATGGTGGTAAATCGCAACTGGTTTCGGTCATCGCAGCCTTGTTTATTGCGCTGGTGGCGGTTTTTGCTTATCAGCCTTTGCAATTTATCCCTGTCGCGGCTTTGGGCGTGGTGCTGATCATCGCCTCATTGTCTCTGCTCGATTTAAAAGGCGTTTGGAATTTAAGAAAGCGCGATAAAGATGCGTTTTACCTCGCACTCATCACCTTTATCGCAGTGTTAGTGATTGGGGTGATCCCAGGGATCACTTTGGCGGTACTGCTGGGTTTATTCCAATTTCTCAAATTGGTGATGCGCCCCACTGATCAAATGATGGGATTGGATGAGGAAGGAACGCTGCGCACACTCGATGGTTCAGAGAAAGCAAAACCGATCCCCGGCATGGTGATTTTCCGTTTCAATTCACCGCTGACCTATTTTAACGCGCCCTATTTTAAGCGGCGTATTCTCGATCAGACGGAGCGTGAAGGCGCCCAAGTGGGTTGTGTGATCATTGATGCCGTGGCCAGTTTTACCCACTTAGATCTGAGTGTGATGGCGATGCTGGCTGACTTACATGGCATCCTGAAAAAACGCGGTATCCGTCTCATTCTAGCGGGGCGTAAGCGCAGTTTACGCCATTGGTGTGATCTCACCGGGATCAATACCGCTGAAGGGGGAATCGTGCTGCGTGCCGATATGTATTTAGCCATCAAACTGAGTGGTTGTTACCTAAGTGCGATGGAAGAAGGCCATGTCCCTGTGGTGCAGAAGGAACCAGATATCAGCGTGTTGCTAAAACCAACCACGACCGAAGTGGCTTAAGAATGGTTAGGGGCTCAAATTGGGCCCCTTTTCTTTTTCGGTTAAAAATCCGCATCGACTTGGAAAGTCATGGGCTGCTTAGTGTAGGGATGAGCAAAACTCAGTTGTTCGGCATGCAAAAACAAACGTTTGTCTTGCAAGCCATACAAATCGTCACCGACAATCGGCGCATTTAAGCCAAGATGATGGGCGCAATGTACTCGCAATTGATGGGTACGTCCTGTATGTGGGTAGAGGTAAACACGAGTTCGGTTTTGCTCCACTTGCACGGTTTCCCAATGAGTGAGTGCAGGCTTACCTTGCTGCCAGCACACTTTTTGTCTTGGTCTATCATCCAGATCGCCACACAAAGGCAACTGGATCTCACCTTGTGTTTCGCTTAATTTTCCTTCGATAAGTGCGACATAGCGCTTTTGGACGGCACGAGAAATAAACTGCTTTTGCAACTGTTTGTTAGCACGTCGCGTCAGCGCAAACACCAAAAGTCCAGAAGTAGACATATCGAGACGATGTAGGGCAAATACCCCTTCTGCTTGGGTAAATTGAGCCTTTAAGCGCGTCAACACAGAATCATGCACATGCACACCGGGGACAGAGAGAAATTCAGCAGGCTTATTGACCACTACGATGGCGTCATCTTGATACACAATGGTGATGTCTTGACCTTGCGCCGGATTGCTGAGCAGTGGATTATCTTCCAGCGGCATCCCTTCTAACATGTGCGCCAAAATCGGTTGGCATTTACTCTGACATGCAGGATAGAACTTCTTATGCTGACGAATTTCCGATTTGGGGGAGCGCCCCCACCAGAACTCTGCCAATGCAATGGGTCGCAGCTGATGTTGGAACGCATAGTGTAATAGTTTTGGAGCCGCGCACTCGCCTGAACCTGCGGGTGGAAGCGGATTTTTGGTCACGGAAAATAGCTCAACCAAATCCTTTTCAACGCCACGGATATTGGTAAAACGATAGGCGGAGAACAGTTTTTTCTGCAGCGCCGCAGAGCGCTGTTTACGTTGCTGTTTCAGTTGCTCAATGCGCATGAGTTTATGATCTAACCTATGCTGTAAAGCCGCAATACGCTGTTCCCACTCTTGTTTGAGGCACTGTAACTGACGCTTTTGTTGCACACTTTCTTCCGCTAGGCGAGCCAACAGAGTGTGTTTTTCTTTTTCTGGTAGCTCTTCTGCTTGTAAGCGCTGCTGTTTTCGAAAGTGACGCTGCTTGTTGTGCAATATACGCCGCTGGCTCAGCTCATGCTCGGCTTGTAACTGAGATTGCTTAAGGGCACTAGCGAGTTCCGCAAGCTCCGGATCAGTTTCTTGCTCTCGCACTTGTTGGTTAATGGCCGCAATCTGATCGCCATCCACTCTGAAAAAAGACGCATCAGCAAAGCGATCAAACACAGGAGGAACAAATCCCGGCAGCCGATTTTGTTCAGCCAGTTGACCAGAGAACGCCGCTAAATAACCCAAGGTTCCAGAGCGATGCTGCACAACCAGTACTCCAAACATTTTGCCGTGAGCTTGTGGGTCGGTTTCCGTTAAACCAAAAGGGTGATACCAATCGGTTTGAGTGAGCAAATGTTGCTGTAGCTCATCGGCCGCAATTTCAGACAGTGGGTGTGGCTGATAACAAAATGGAAAAGTAAAGCGCTCGGGTAGCGCGATATGAGCGATGACAGAAGTGAAACGAGTGAAGCAATCGGGCAGTGCAGACATACAAATGACAGAGTGGGTAAAGCAAAGACGCATCTTACCTGCTTGGGTGAAACTTGTCAGTCTATGTTTCTATTGGTGATTGTTGACCTATACCGTGCCTACTTGAAGTTGCAGCGATATGGGTTACGTTCGCTCACCCCAATCACATAGTTTATTTATGCTCATGATGATGAACTTACTTGCCACCTTTCTGCAACACCAAGTAGTTTGGTTATCGCTCTTTCAACTTACAACAGTTCAATGTAGGGATATTTGTTCACCCTAATTAATGGTCGATGTTACATTTCAAAAACATATCATTTCCAAATGTTGTATTTGCCTGTTATATCATCAATATGAGTGAATTCTGGCCAAATGTTCGTGATAAAGGGTTATTGACTCTAATGTATGGTCTAGGATTCGCTTAAGTAAAAATTGCTTAATAAGAATGAACTAATTAATCCTATTAAACTCTGCGACTAAGTTATGAGGCTGAAAGGGTATTAATTTAATAGATTTCTCAATTAGGAGATAATGAAATAACACTATTAACTTTATTCACTTTTAATATTCACTTTAAATGAAGAAGAAACGCAAAAATGAATTGTTTTATATTTTCCTGACGTTTCTATGACAATTTTTCCTTTCAGGTAAGATCTTGCCCGCCTAGCAGGGAGGTGTTGTTTTTGGGCAATATATTGCCCAGTCATGAGGTTGATAAGCAAAAATGACCTCCCAAAGTATGGAACATTAATTGCTTTAACACATTTTACTAACCGATGAGGACAGAATATGGGTAACGGAATCGTAGTAGGGCATTTAGGTACAGATCATGATGGTTTCCCGCCAACGCCAGTGACCGCAGGCTCAGCAACTGTGCGTTATGATGGGATTCCAGCTGCTCGGCTTGGGGACCCCTTGGCCCCTCACGATAAACCAAAGCATCCCTCGCATGGCCGAGCGATTGCTGCGGGTTCTGGGACGGTGATGATTGATGGAAAACCCGCAGCAAGGGTTGGAGATGCGGTCGATTGTGGTGGCGTATTACAGGGAGCAAGCAGTGTCAACATTGGTTAAGACTCTGATTTTCATCGTAACTCTTCTGTTTATAGGACGTAGTTTTAGCGAAGAAAAAAACTACGATATGCAGCAGTTGAGTGCTCAGCAAGCCTACGAAAATGGTCGTTTGCTACGTGCGCAATTTAAGAACTTAGCGGCTCGCGAATATTTGAAATACGCGGCAGACCTTGGTGAGCCTAATGCGGCTTATCTTTACGCGATGGAAGTGGCCAACTACCGAACTACCATTCGAACCCCGCCTGAAAGCCAGCACTATTTATTGCTCGCCGCTCAAGGTGGAAGCCGTCAAGCGATGCGAGTGTTGTATCAAAACGGTGAGTGGCTCAGAGCTGCAGAACGCAGTTTATGGCAACAAACTTATTACGATACTTTGATTGAATTAGGCTCTCGTGAACCGAGTCAGGCCGCTTATGAGCTCGCGCTGTTCCATCAAAAGGATAACCCCAAGCTTGCCCAGCATTATTTAACGATTGCAGTTGAATTTGAACACCCCGCAGCTCTGATGCTTATGGCGCAACAGATTGAGCAAGGAGAGGGCAGTTATCCCATGCCTGGTAGCCGAGCAACCGAAGCTCGAAAAACGTATCTGAAAGCGGCGCAAACGGGCTATATCCCTGCGATAAGAAACTATATTCAACTTCTTGAAAATAAAGGTAAATACCAAGATGCCTATTATTGGCGCCAGCAGGCAGTACAGCGTGGCGATCTCACTTCTTTGGTGGCGATGGGCGGTATTCTCAGTGGACAGAGTGAGTTTTATCGTTTTGTCGAGCCTGATCTTAAGCAGGCCAAGGCTTACTTCAATCGATATTTAGAAGTGGCAGGCAGCGATCGCTTGAGTCATGTCTACCAAAATAGCCAAAAGCAACTGCTCGATATTTCAATGCAATTAAATGGGCATGAGAAAGAAATTGCAGAGAAAATAGAGCTTCAACTCGAAAATTATCAGCCTTTTTTCAACCATGATGCTTACTGGGATAATTAGTTCCCTGTTAAGTATTATTTAAGTATGGTTATTGGATATATTTTGGGGTAAAAGATCACGCTTCGGGTTTTTTTTCGATTACTTTTTTGTCTCCATGAATAGAATGCCATCTCATATTTATTGGGTATTAGATCACCGCAAACAATATTTATACCAGATAACTGATACATGGCAGCAAAAAGCTGCTAATGATAAGTTTGCATAATAAGCCCATTTTTCATCAATATATCAAAATACAACAACACTCTGTGACATGGCTTAGTGTGGGATTTATTTTCTCACAGTGTCACGGAAGTGATTGACTCTATTTCATATTTTGAAATGAGAGCCCTTAGTTATCACTAAGGATAAGTTCAAGATTCTTGGTTGATTGAATGATTTCAATCAACTGTTTCATTGACAACGTTTGGCATAGGTATTGGAGACGTAATATGTCTAAAGAAGGAAGTGTAGCTCCCAAAGAGCGGATTAATATCAAGTATATTCCGGCGACGGGGGATGCACAGGCTGAGGTTGAGCTACCACTCAAAACCCTAGTTGTAGGTGATTTCAAAGGGCATGCGGAGCAAACCCCATTGGAAGAGCGTGCAACAGTCACGGTAGATAAGAACAACTTTGAAGCCGTAATGCGCGAGAGCGAGCTGAAAATCACCGCCACGGTGAAAAACAAGCTGACTGATGATGAGAATGCCGAGCTTCCTGTTGAACTCAATTTCAAATCCTTAGCCGACTTCGCTCCTGATGCGGTGGCATCACAAGTTCCAGAACTGAAAAAATTGATTGAGTTGCGTGAAGCGTTAGTTGCCCTTAAAGGGCCGCTAGGCAACATTCCCGCATTTCGTGAGCGTTTACAGTCATTACTCAACTCAGAAGAGTCGAGAGAAAAGCTGTTGGCAGAACTGAATCTGCTCAGTGGTCAAGAAGAGCCACAAGCGTAAGCAAACGTTATTAATCAATTAATCACTCATTAGGAACTTAATGATGTCTACGACTGAAAAGGTATTGGAAAGGCCACAGCTTGCTCAAGGCAGCCTTCTTGATGAAATTATGGCGCAAACCCGTATCGCACCAAGCGAAGAGGGTTACGACATCGCGAAAAAAGGTGTTGCAGCGTTTATCGAAAATCTTATGGGTTCACAACACTCTGCTGAGCCTGTCAACAAATCTCTGGTTGACCAAATGTTGGTTGAACTGGATAAAAAAATCAGTGCACAGATGGATGAAATCCTGCACAACTCACAATTCCAAGCGATGGAATCGGCGTGGCGCGGTTTGAAGCTGTTCGTGGATCGCACTGATTTTCGTGAAAATAACAAAGTCGAAATCCTTCACGTAACCAAAGATGAACTGCTGGAAGATTTCGAGTTTGCTCCAGAAACGGCTCAGTCCGGTCTTTACAAGCACGTTTATTCTGCCGGTTATGGTCAATTTGGTGGCGAACCTGTTGGCGCGATCATTGGTAACTATGCGTTTACCCCTTCAACGCCAGATATGAAGCTGCTGCAATACATGGGCGCACTGGGTGCCATGGCGCATGCTCCTTTCATTTCAAGCGTAGGTCCTGAATTCTTTGGTATCGACTCCTTCGAAGAACTGCCTAACATTAAAGATCTCAAGTCGACATTTGAAAGCCCGAAATACACCAAATGGCGTTCACTGCGTGAATCGGAAGATGCTCGCTATCTTGGTTTGACTGCGCCTCGTTTCCTGCTGCGTGTTCCTTACGATCCAATCGAAAATCCAGTGAAGTCGTTCAATTATGCGGAAAACGTCAGTGCTTCGCACGAGCACTACCTGTGGGGTAACACGGCATTTGCCTTCGCAACTCGTTTGACGGATAGCTTTGCTAAATATCGCTGGTGTCCAAACATTATCGGTCCACAAAGTGGTGGTGCAGTTGAAGATCTGCCGGTGCATGTCTTTGAATCTATGGGTGCATTGCAAAGCAAGATCCCAACCGAAGTCCTGATCACGGACCGTAAAGAATTTGAACTGGCGGAAGAAGGTTTTATTGCTCTTACTATGCGTAAAGGCAGTGATAACGCGGCGTTCTTCTCTGCAAACTCCATTCAAAAACCTAAGGTTTTCCCAAATACCAAAGAAGGCAAAGAAGCGGAAACCAACTACAAGTTGGGTACCCAGTTGCCGTACATGATGATCATCAACCGTTTGGCGCACTATGTGAAAGTTCTGCAACGTGAGCAGATCGGTGCTTGGAAAGAGCGTCAAGATCTTGAGCGTGAACTGAACTCATGGATCAAACAATACGTTGCTGATCAAGAGAACCCACCTGCAGACGTACGTAGCCGTCGTCCACTTCGTGCTGCGCGCATTGAAGTGATGGATGTGGAAGGCAATCCAGGTTGGTATCAGGTGTCGCTCTCGGTTCGTCCTCACTTTAAGTACATGGGTGCGAACTTTGAGTTGTCATTAGTTGGACGTCTTGATCAAGCCTGATTATGACGTACATCGCACCTGAAGAGAGTGCATTTGGTGTTGGCTTTTTCGAACGTTTGGAAGCCAACGCCAAACCTATGTCGCTGACCCGTGGGCCAGACGCGTGGGATGTACTCGAATCGATCAAACGGAATGTCTCTAACATTCTGAACACTCGAATTGGTGGAGCGCAAAGTGCCCCTCATCTCGGGTTGGTGGATTTTAATGATGCAACGCTGGAAACCTTAGATCTCTCCGTGCGAATTAAATTGGCGATTCAACAGTGCCTTGAGCGCTATGAGCCGCGTTTAACTCGCGTTCTGGTGAGAGCGGATCAAGATAGCTTTAACCCGCTGACTTTAAGGTTCCACATTACCGCGACCATCAATAGCGAAGCGTTACACGAAAAAGTCCAGTTCAGTCTGTTATTGGATCAAAGCAGAAAATATCGAGTGTTTTAACCTCTATGACGCAAGACAAGTATTTCAGGGAAGAGCTCGCTTTTTTAAAAGAGCAGGGGAAAGAATTTACCGAAATTCACCCTCAGCTTTCGCGTTTTCTTCATGGCCGTACGACCGATCCTGACGTTGAGCGTCTTCTGGAAGGTTTTGCATTTCTTACCGCGCGTTTGCGCGAAAAGGTGGAGGATGAGTTCCCTGAACTTACTCACTCCATCATTAACATGCTGTGGCCAAATTATCTGCGCCCTATCCCGAGCATGAGTGTGGTGGCGTTTGAACCTGACAAAAGTGTCAGCGAGAAGCAAGTCATCCCACGTAATACCCAATTGGATAGCAAGCCAGTCTTTGGCACGGCGTGTCATTTCAACACTTGCCGTGATGTCGCGCTGTATCCGATGCAGTGTCAAGGTGTTCATGCCGAGCACACACGTGAAGCCACGACCATTCAGATCTCGTTGCGCATGCTGGGCGATATGACAGTAGGCGACGCTAAGCTCGATACCGTACGTTTTTACTTAGGTGGTGATAAATACAGCTCGCAGACTCTCTATCTTTGGTTACACCATTATCTACAAAAAATGACCATTGAAGTGCAAGGTGTCGAGTTCGCACTGCCTGCTGATGCGTTTTCAACCGTTGGTTTCTCAAGTGACCAAGCTTTGCTGCCTTATCCAAAGAATGTCTATGACGGTTATCGTATTTTGCAAGAGTACCTGTCGTTTCCTGAAGCCTTTCACTTCTTTGATGTAAAAGGTTTTGCCAAAGCTTTACCGAAAGCGGTCAGCGGTGATTTCACCTTACGCATCCATTTTTCGAAAACATTGCCTGCTGATACGCGAGTGCGTCAGGACAATTTTCAACTCTATTGCACACCGGTCATCAATCTGTTTGAGCATGATGCCGATCCGATCGATTTGACTGGGCGTCGTTCAGAGTATCGAATCGTCCCGTCCAGTCGCTATCCTGCCCACTATGAAATTTTCAGCGTGGATCAAGTGGTTGGTTGGCAAGATACCCAGTCAGAAGGCAAACGGATCCGCGGAGAGAAGCGTATCTACTCTTCTTTTGAAAGCTTCCAACATGAAGTGGAACGGGTTCGTCATCGTCAAGCGCTTTACTATCGCACACGAGTCAAAGAGAGCATCCGGGGGGATGGTTTTGATTCATTTATCTCTTTTGTGCGCGGTGATGAAACCTTATCAATGGGCGTAGATGAAGCCGTCTCAATCAAACTCACCTGCACCAATCGCTTGCTGCCATTGGAACTTGGGGTGGGGGATATTTGTGTGGCGACCGACAGCTCACCCCCTTTTGCCACATTTAAAAATATTACGGTGCCTTCGCAGTCACTGCGCCCGGTTCTCGATGGCAGCTTACTGTGGACGCTGATCTCGAATCTATCGCTGAACTACCTATCACTGCTTTCAAAAGATGCACTGAGCTGTGTGCTACGCGCTTACGATTTTCGCGCCTTGGTCGATAGGCAAGCTGAACGTGTCGCACGGATGCGCCTTGATGGCATAGTCAAAATAGAATCTAAACCGGTTGATAAAATCCTACGTGGTTTGCCTGTGCGTGGTTTGCAATCGACTTTGTATGTCGATCAAGCGGGATTTGGCTCGGAAGGTGATTTGTTCCTGTTTGGTACGGTACTCAGTCATTTCTTTGCACTTTACGCCAGCATCAACTCATTTCACGAATTAGTCGTGGTTAACATCAGCAATCAAGAGAAGTACTCATGGGGCACACAGAGCGGAATGCAGCCGTTGATCTGAATTCAGATCCAGCGCAAGCCTCTCCGTTGAGCTTGCCGGGCAATGTACGGGAATACAACTTCTACCAACTGGTTGAGCTGTTGCAAAAACTGGCTGATATCAATCCCGAATCGGAAGAGTGGGAGCGCGATTGCCGCTTGGTGTTCAGTGCTAACCCGAGCCTTGGATTTTCGCCCAGTGATGTGATGGCGCTTGAAGCGCGTGACGATGAGCGTTGGGTTATGTTGACCAACTTTTTTGGCCTTTCCGGTGCACAGTCACCTCTGCCGGGGTTCATCCTTGAGCAATTGGTGACGGAAGAGCCTGGGGGATATAAGCAGCCGTTTCTCGATTTTTTCAATAACCGATTGATTAATTTGGTTTATCGCGTTTGGCGTAAATACCGTTACTACGTACGTTTTCAGCCCGGTGCGCAGGATGTGTTCTCTGCACAGCTGTTTGCGCTGGTGGGGTTGGGCGATCCTGACCTTCGCGGTGAAACGCCGATCAACTGGTGCAAAATGCTGGCTTACGCGGGCACGCTGGCCGGACGTAGCCGTTCGCCACAAGTTGTGGCCGGCATTATTGCTCACTGTTTTGATTTACCGGATGTCTCCATTCGCCAGTGGGTCAGACGTCGGGTATCGATTGATCGGAGTCAGCAACTGGCGCTGGGCAAGCAGAATGCGCGGTTGGGGATGGACACGGTGATTGGCGAGTCCGTTATTGATTGCAGTGGAAAATTTATTATCTGTATCAAACGGTTATCTCGCAGTCGTTTTGCTGATTTTTTGCCCTCCGGTAAAGAGTATCAGCCACTTTGCAAGCTGGTGGAGTTTATTTTGCGCGAACAGATGGCGTATGACCTCGAGCTGGCGATGGATGAACGAGAAGCGCCGCTGTTTTGTCTGGATACTAGACAGAATATCGCCCTCGGCTGGACTTCGTTTCTTGGCCAAGATGCAGCCAATAAACATGTGTTAATTCAAGTAAGGCAATAACCATGAACTCAGTGACATTACCTTCGTTGACCCTATTAGTCACCAATGCTCAGCACTTAGAGTCTGGCTTGTCCGCTCAGCATACGTGGACCTCGTCAGGTGGGGTGATCGGCTCATCGCCGAATGCGCAGTGGCGTTTGGTCGATGCGCAAGGCAGTGTAAAACCCATGCACTGTGAAGTGATGATGGTAGACGGGGCGTATTGTTTAAAAGACAGCTGCGGCAGCACGTATGTCAACGGGGCAGACATGCCACTGGGCGTTGGGCAAATGGCACGTCTGACTCACAAAGATGAAGTGAGTGTGGGGCCTTACCGTTTGCGAGTGCTGTTTGGTAACGCCATCGAAGTGGAAGAACAATATGGATCTTTAGATGCGCTGTTTGCCTCTAAGGATGAGGATCTGCTAGCGGATTTGACGCTCGACATCGAACCAGAAAAACACGAATTACCAACCAATACAGACCCATTACAGGCGCTCGATAACCTGATGGGTGCGGCGGGCAGTTCGACCTCCTTACTGGATGATCCTAAAAGTGAGCAGCCGTTATCCGCCCAACCTAGCCTCGTGCCACAAGATAACTTAGTGCTGCAAAATGCCGATTTTACGCCACAAGCGGACAGTGAGTATGAGATGACCTCATCGATCCGCCTTAAGAAAATTCTTGGTTTTGCGAAGGCCACCTTTGCTAAGCAAACCAAATCAGAAGCACCGAACGTGACTTCTGCCACCCCCACAATTTCTCAATATAAAACCAGCGAAAGCAACGTATCAGAGGGCTTCACAATGGATGAAAAAGTACTGGATTTGTTAGAAGAGGAAGTCGCGAAAAGTTTCCAACCGCAGTTGGAGAAAAGCGCGTATTCCACTATGCACACAAGCTCAACCAGCCAAGCTAACCACTTGGTGACAGGTCCGATCTTGGAAGGGCTCGGCGTAGATCTGAGCGATGAAAATGATATGAATCGTATGCATCTTTTATCGCAAGAGTTGGGTGAGTCTTTGCAAGCTTGTGTGCGCGGTTTACTCGATTTGCATCAACAAGTGAGTGAAAGCCGTTTCGGTACTTTGAACCGTAATCTGCAACCCATTGAAGATAACCCGCTGCGTTTAGGTCTCTCCTATGAAGAGACGATCCGCACTCTGTACGATGCCGACAAGAGCGTCGTGCACCTTTCTGCCCCTGCGGCGATTGCTGAAAGCCTAAAAACCGTTCGCGATCATAATGAAGCGATGCAGTTCGCCACGTCAGAAGCCTTGAGCCAAATTCTCAACGCTTTCTCACCACAGGTGATGCTGCGCCGTTTCCACCACTACAAGCGCAATTCTGATACCACACAAACTTCAACGGATGCTTGGGCGTGGAATATGTACTGCAGCTACTACCAAGAGCTGACCTCTAACCGCCAACGCGGCTTTGAGAAGTTGTTCTGGGAGATCTTTGAGCAAGCCTACGATCGCAAAATTCGCGAGAAGCAACTGGAGCTATAACCGTGAACAAAGTGCTGTGGATGCTGTTTGCCTTGACGGTACTGACCGCGTGCAGTTCGTCGGATAAGTACGAGCCTGCGAAAGAGCCGACCAAGGTGACTTTTAGCTTAGTCAGCGATGAAGGGGTGAACCCGAACATCTGGGGTGAAGCGTCACCGATAGAAATTCAAGTTTTTGAGCTAAAGGATGACTCGATGTTTATGTCGTCCGACTACGACCAGATCAAAACCGATTATAAAAAAGCGCTGCGCAGTAACTTTGTTAAAAACTACGACTATGTACTGACTCCAGGGCAGTTCAAATTCGTCAACGCTTTCGAAGTCGATGAGGAGACCAACTACATCGGCGTGATGGCTCATTTTGCCGAGCCTGAACTCAGCGAATGGAAGAAAGCGGTCAAGGTGATCAATAAAGGGCGAGAGTATCACTTGCTGATGCTGTTTAAAGACTACGATGTGAAATTGGATAGGGTGGAATAACAAACGATGTTTGCGCGTAACCGAGTGATCTGGAATGAAGGGCTATTTATTAAGCCGCAACATTTCCAGCAACAGCAGAGATATACGGAGTACTGCCTAGACGAGCGCCTGAGCACCGTGAGCCGTTACTTGTATGGGATTTCCGAGTTGTCGCTCAACCCGGAATACCTCTCGTTTGGCCGTATTGCGATTGAGCGTGCGGTCGGCGTGATGCCCGATGGCACCACCTTTCGTATTCCTCAAGAAGATCATCTTCCCGATGCGCTCGAAGTGACCGATGCGTCATTGGCAAACCAGATTGTCTACTTAGCCGTACCGCTACGTAGTGAGTCGCTGATGGAGATTAACTGGCCAGAAGAGCGTGGTACGGGGCGCTATGTCAGCCGTCGTCTCGAAGTGCGTGATGTCCATAGCGTGCAGGGTGATACCACGACGATTGATGTTTCCCCTGTGCGTTTGCAACTCATGCTTGAGCGAGAGGATCGCAGTGCGTATGCCTCAATTGCTATTGGCCGTATTTTAGAAAAACGTCCTGATGGCAGCGTGGTGCTCGATCCGGATTTCATCCCTTGTCACTTGAATGTAGTGGGCATCTCTGCGCTGCACCGCTTTATTAATGAGATGTCAGGCCTGATGCGTGAGCGAGCGAAAAATATTGCTCAGCGCATCAGCTCTCCAGCACAAGGTGGGGTTGCTGATGTTTCGGACTTTATGCTGCTGCAAGCTTTAAACCGTCTGCAACCACAAATGAAGCATTTGGCAGAGCTGCGCAGCTTACACCCAGAGCGTCTGTTTGAATGTCTCTCGTGTGTGTGTGGTGAGCTGGCTACCTTTACTGACGAAAGTCGTCTGCCGCCCAGTTTGCCAAGCTATAACCATGATTCACCCAGCCACTCTTTCCAGCCGCTGATCCGCAGCTTGCGTCAGAGCTTGAGCGTGGTGCTAGAGCCGCGTGCCGTCTCTATCCAACTGGATAAACGTAAGTACGGTTTGATGGTTGCGCCAATCCATGATCCGCAACTGATGGAGAGTGCAGAGTTTATCATCGCGGTTAAAGCTCGCATGCCGTTGGATGAGCTACGCCGTCTGTTTACTCAGCAAACCAAAGTGGCATCGGTTGAGAAAATTCGTGAACTCATCTCACTGCAACTGCCGGGTATTCCATTGACGCCATTACCCGTCGCACCGCGCCAATTGCCTTACCACGCTGGCTACACCTACTACCAACTGGATAAAACCAGCGCTGCATGGGCGATGTTGACTCATTCCAGCGGTTTTGCGTTCCACGTTGCTGCAGCTTTTGACGATCTTGAGCTGCAATTCTGGGCTATCAGGAGCTAACCATGTCACAGAGTAAAAAAGAGACGCCATTAGCCAGTTTGTTGTTCGACGATGTGGAAAAAATTAACCACGACCAAGACTACTGGTTCCAATTGCGTGGGGACAATCCGAATGTGCTGATTGATGCCGCGACACCCTTGTTTGGGCTTTCTCTGCGGGTTCGTACCCTCACCGAATGCGACAACATTGAACAGATCTACCGTCAGACGATTGAAGAGATCAAAGCGATTGAAATTGAGTTGACGGAGCAAGGTTACGAACACGCCATTTTGATGGCCTATCGCTACATCTTGTGCGCCTTTTTGGATGAATCCGTGATGGGAACCGAGTGGGGCGCGTCCAGTTTATGGGCCGAGCACTCCATGCTGTCACGCTTCCATAATGAAACGTGGGGTGGCGAGAAAGTGTTTACGATTTTGAGCCGTCTTGAGGGTGAACCACACCGTTACCAAGCGCTATTGGCCTTTATTTATCATTGCCTGATTTTGGGCTTTGAAGGCAAATACCGTGTGATGGAAGGGGGACAAGCTGAGCGCGAAAAAGTGATCAGCCGCCTGCATCAACTGCTGAGCAGCTTGGAAGAGAGCGAGCCACAAGACTTAACCCGTCCGACCGATCATGTGGTGCGTGCGAAATATACCCTAAGCAGACAGATGCCTGTTTGGTCTGTGTTTGCTGGCTTTATCGTGCTTTGGGTAGGTCTATTTCTCGGCTACAGCTATGTACTGCATAGCAAATCCAGCGATGTGCTCAATCAACTCAATCAAATACTTTAAACATAATTAGGCTAGGTGGTACGTTGTGATCCGTATTGAATTACCCACTCTTATTGCAAAACTGAATGCACAAAGCAAATTGGCTCTGGAGCAAGCTGCCTCTCTCTGTATTGAGCGCCAACACCCTGAAGTCACTCTAGAATATTATCTGGATGTGTTACTGGATAATCCCCTCTCTGATGTGCGTCTCGTACTCAAGCAAGCGGGGCTGGAAGTCGATCAGGTGAAACAGGCCATCGCATCAACCTATAGCCGTGAACAGGTCTTGGATACCTATCCAGCGTTTTCGCCACTGCTGGTCGAGTTACTGCAAGAAGCTTGGCTGCTTTCCAGTACCGAGTTAGAGCAGGCTGAGCTGCGTTCAGGGGCGATTTTCTTAGCCGCGCTGACCCGTGCGGACCGTTATCTGTCATTCAAATTGATCAGTTTGTTTGAAGGCATCAACCGCGAAAACCTCAAAAAACACTTTGCGATGATCTTAAGTGATTCTGCAGAAACCGCAGTGGCTAAAACAGACAAAAATGCGGCCAATCCACTGCAAGCCGCCGCAGAAACACCACTCGGACGCTTTTGCACGAATGTGACTGAGCAAGCCCGTAACGGTGAGCTTGATCCTGTCCTGAGCCGTGAAAATGAACTCAACTTGATGGTGGATATTCTGTGCCGTCGCCGCAAAAACAACCCGATTGTGGTGGGTGAAGCAGGTGTTGGTAAAAGTGCCATGATTGAAGGTTTGGCGCTGCGTGTGGTGGCTGGCAAAGTGCCCACCCAACTGCAAAATGTAGAACTCTATTCGTTGGATCTTGGTCGCTTGCAAGCGGGTGCATCGGTGAAAGGCGAGTTCGAAAAGCGCCTAAAAGGGGTGATTGATGCGATTAAGCAATCGCCTAAACCGATCATTTTATTCATCGATGAAGCGCACACCTTAATTGGTTCTGGTAACCAAGAAGGGGGCAGTGATGCGGCAAACTTGCTCAAGCCTGCGCTGGCGCGTGGTGAGTTAAGCACAGTGGCGGCGACGACGTGGAAAGAGTACAAAAAGTATTTTGAAAAAGATCCCGCGCTGACGCGCCGTTTCCAACTGGTCAAACTCGATGAACCAACGATCGATCAAGCCGTCGATATTCTGCGCGGTCTTAACAGTGTCTATGAAAAGGCACACAACGTACTGATCACTGATGATGCACTAAAAGCTGCCGCTGAACTGTCAGCGCGTTACATCTCAGGTCGTCAACTGCCCGATAAAGCGATTGATGTGCTGGATACCGCTTGTGCGCGGATTGCGATCAATATGACCACGCCACCTAAGCGTTTAGCGCTACTTGAAACCTTGTGCCATCAGCGTCAACTCGAAATTGACATGCTAGAGCGGGCGCAATTCCTTGGCCAAGAGGTCGATAGCGAGCGCCTCGATGTTTTGCGTAATCAAGAGTTGGCCGATGAAGCGGAAAAAGCCGCGTTGACACAGAGTTGGCAGCAGCAAAAAAGCTTGGTGGAGTCGATCATCGCACTGCGTGCTGAGCTGATGGAGTTAAGCCAAGCGCAAGAGCAAGATCCCGACCATTTATTGGTGGTGCGTACGGCGCTGCAAGAGCAGTATCAAGCACTCGATGCGATTGATCATGCTGAGCGCTTGATGCACCCGCAAGTCGATGCGGATCAGATTGCTGAAGTGATCGCCGATTGGACGGGCGTGCCTGTTGATCAGATGAACACCGATGAGCTGCATAAAATCACCCATTTGACCTCGATTTTAGGCCAAGCGATCAAAGGCCAAGAAACGGCCATCGAACGTATCCATCGTCACTTACTGACAGCGCGTGCCGATCTGCGTCGTCCGGGACGTCCGAAAGGGGCATTCCTGCTGGTGGGGCCAAGCGGTGTAGGTAAAACCGAAACGGTAGTGCAACTGGCAGAGCAGCTTTACGGTGGTAAACAGTTCCTCACCACCATCAACATGTCGGAATACCAAGAGAAACACACCGTTTCCCGCCTGATTGGTTCACCTCCGGGTTATGTTGGCTACGGTGAAGGCGGTGTGCTGACGGAGGCTATCCGTAAGATGCCTTATTCGGTGGTTCTGCTTGATGAAGTCGAAAAAGCCCATCCAGAAGTTTTAAATATCTTCTACCAAGGCTTTGATAAAGGCGAAATCGCCGATGGTGAAGGTCGTGTCATCGACTGCCAAAACATCGTGTTCTTCCTGACATCGAACTTAGGCTACCAAACCATAGTCGATTATGCCGATGAGCCCGCCAAGCTTGATGAAGCGCTTTATCCTGAATTGGCCGCTTTCTTTAAACCTGCTCTGCTGGCGCGTATGGAAGTGATCCCTTACCTACCACTGGGTAAAGAAGTGTTGGCACAGATTGTTCGCGGCAAGCTGGCTCGTCTCGAGAAACTGTTCAAGACACGTTACAACGCAGAAGTGGTGATTGAAGAGAGCTTAATTGACGAAATCTTAAGCCGTGCGACACGCAGCGAAAACGGTGCGCGTATGCTGGAGGCGATCATTGAAGGGCAATTGCTGCCGCCCGTTTCATTGGCGCTGCTGAATAAACTCGCCGAGAGAGCGCCCGTTGAGCGCATTCGTTTAGCGGCAGAAGCGGGTGAATTTATCGGAGAGGTAGCGTAACCATGAGTCAATGGCTGGCGTTTGCAACCCAATTGGTGGGAGTAAGGAAGTCCCACCAGCTTGCGCTGCAATTTGTTGATCTGCTGACTCAAGGCTTAGATCTGAGTGATAGCCTTTTGTTGTTGCCATCGTCGGATGGGCGTTTACTTGTGCCTCATGATCCACAGCGTCAGTTCGCGTGGTCAGTGACGGATTTTGATGTGCCTTTTGCCCATGTTTTGCAGTCATCCAATGCGATGCATTTGACCGCGGAAGAGTTGGTATTTTGGCAATCCAATCGCACTTTTAGCCAGTTAACCTCTCGCGTGGGGATGTTTGATTCGGTATGGATCCAACCCCTGCCGATGGATACTCGTCAAGTACACTCGATCTTGCTGTTGATGGGCGAGAGTCACGGTATCGTGAGCGCTTTTGAAAACGCGGACTTTTTGAAGTTTATCGAGGTTTTTTCCCAGCAATGGTCACTGCTCAACGATATGGAACGTGAAGAGCAGCGCCGCTTGGAGCTGAAACAATCGCTGACGGATATTGAACGCGACTCGGCGCAGCGCTCACTGGCCAATGCGTTATCGCGTACTTTGATTGGTGAAAGCGCTGCGATGCAAAAGCTGCGTGAGCAGATTGTCTCTGCCGCTAACTCTCAGCTCTCGGTCATGGTGCAAGGTGAAACTGGCACGGGGAAAGAGTTAGTCGCCGCGGCCGTGCATGAACTTTCGTCACGTAAGTCTGCGCCGTTTGTTGCGATCAACTGTGCGGCGATCCCTGAGCATCTACTGGAAAGTGAACTGTTTGGTTACTGCAAAGGGGCATTTTCTGGAGCGGACAGCGATAAACAGGGACTTATCGCACAAGCGAATGGTGGCACGCTATTTCTGGATGAGATCGGCGATATGCCGCTCACCTTACAAGCCAAATTATTGCGTGTGCTTGAATCGCGTACTTTTCGACCGCTCGGTGGTAAGCAGGAGCTCAGTTCCGATTTCCGTCTGGTATCTGCCACACACGTCAATCTGCTGGATCAAGTACGCAAAAAAGAATTTCGCCAAGATCTCTATTACCGTCTATTCCAGTATCCGATCACCTTGCCGCGTTTGGCGGCACGCTTGGAAGATATTGAGCTGCTCAGTGAGCACTTTGTGCGCGTGTTCAACTTGCAACATAACACGCGCATTCGTGGTTTGAACTATCGAGCCATCGACTGCCTTAAGCAGTACGACTTCCCGGGAAATGTGCGTGAGCTGAAACATTTGATTGAGTTTGGCTGCGCGCAAACAGCGGATGGTACGCAGGTGGAAGCTAGTTGCTTTGCCCATCGTTTACAAACCCTACCCTGTCTTGCGCCTGAAGCGACGCCGGTAGCCGTTTCTGTCGAAACTGAGAACGTGGATCTTGAACCCTCGGTTGCGCTGGCTGGAGAACCGAATTTTGCGGTTATCCATGATTTGAAACAGGCGGTCAGTCAGTTTGAAGCGTTGATCATCAGTGAGCGTTTGAACCGCTTTGCTGGCGATCGCGCGAAAGCGGCGAAAAGTCTCGGTATCCCTAAGCGTACCTTGGCCTACAAGTGCCTGAAATTGGAGATCAAAACCCCATGAGAATTACCGTTTTAGTGGTCAGTTTGATCTTGGGTTGCGCGGGCTCTGCGCATGTTTTAGCAGCATCGCAAGATGCGGGCTCACAGGTTGAGCAAGCTGAGCTGTGCCGCGAAATTCCTGCGCGTTTAGAGCGTTTGGCTTGTTTTGACCGTGTCTTTGCCACGCCCCTTGAGCAAGTGGCTATCGCACCGTCCAATCCTTATCCCGCAGAGTGGCAACGCGCCATGGCGGCATTGTCTGAGTCGCAGTCCGAAGCGGGTTGGGTATTAGGTACGCAAGGTGAAGGGCGGGGCAGCAGCGCTTGGATTGCTTTGCCTGCGCAAAATCGCAGCTCAGGGGAAACATCTCCGCCAGTGCTCTTGCTCAGTTGCATTAATAACCTGAGCCGCATTGAGCTGGCTTTACCGAAAGAAGTGGCTGATGCACGGATTCAAGTCTCTATCCGACACGAGACACAGTTCTGGCGCAGTGACGATCACGGCGTACTGTTTTCCTCGGCTCGCGGCATGCCTGCGATCGAAATGATGAAATTGGCCGCCAGTGAGTCTCGCCTGTTGCTGCGTTCTAATGCGCCCTTTGCTGACGGGTTACAGTTTGATACTCGAGGTGTCAATGAAGCCCTTGATGCTTTGCGCGAACGCTGTGGTTGGTAAGGAGCCCGTATGGAAATGACTGAATACCGTCAGTGTGTGGCCAAACCGATCAGCAGTAGCAATCCTGTCGGAGAGCGGCTAGTCGATCACCCACTGTTTGATTTTATTGAGGATCAGATGATGAAAGTGGGCTCTCTCTCTCACGCTTCAGTGCAGTGGGATGAAGTGGAGCACAGCACTCTCAAACTGCTTGGTGAACAGAGTAAAGACATCAAGCTTTTGGTTTACCTGCTGCAGTGTCTGCATAACCAAGTTACCCCGACGCGCCTTATTACCTCGTTTGCGGTGATGAGTGAGTTCCTCAATCAATATTGGAACGACAGTTATCCAGCGCCGGGCCCACGTGGCAATCTGCCGCGACGTAAATTTTTCAGCCAGATGGCGCAACGTTTTACCACGGTGATCGAAAAGTTCGATTTTCATCATCTGGATGAAGCGGATCGCCAAGCGCTACAAGCGGCGGTTGAAGAGTGGCAACAAGCCGTTGAGAAACAAGGGCTCTCTTCTGAGTTGGTGGAGTCTGTGGTGGTGCGAATTACCGCGGAGATCAAACGCGCAGAGCAGCGCCAGCAAGTGACGGCGCAAAGCAGCGCGGAGCGTGAAACACCAAGTGCTGCAACGCCTTCTCCTGCGGCGAGTATGGTGGTGGATCATTCGAGTGACAAAGCAGCGAAACAAACCCTACTCAAAGTGGCAGATTTTCTTGCCGAACAAGAGTTTGGTATCGCTCTTTCGATTCGTCTGCGCCGCTTTGCGGTGTGGGGCAGCATTACCTCATTGCCCGATCATAAACCCGATGGTGAAACACTGCTGCGTGGAATGCAGGCGGATCGCGTCAAGGATTACCAAGATCAACTTCGTCACCCCGATTTAGCCTTGTGGCGCAAAGTCGAACAGAGCTTAACCATGGCTCCTTATTGGTTTGAAGGACAGTGGATGAGTTACACCATTGCCCAGCAACTCGGCAAAAGTGATTGGTGTCAGGCGATTGCCGAAGAAACACAACAGTTTTTACGTCGTTTGCCTTCGCTGCTTGAGCTCAAATTCAAAGGCGGAGAGCCGTTTGTCAGCGATTCGGTCAAAGAGTGGCTGGCGAGCGTAGGTCAGAGCCAAGGTGCTGCGGGGCAATCGGTCGGCGGAGATTGGCAAGAGAAGCGTAAAGAGGCGTTTCAACTGGCTAAAGAAGGTGGAATCGCGGTGGCACTTTCCATGCTCAATGATGGCTTGGTCAGTGCGGTGGAGCCGCGAGACAAATTTTACTGGCGATTGCTATCGGCAGATCTGCTGCGGGCAAATCATCTCGATGCGATGGCTGGTGAACAGTATCAAACTCTGCTCAATCAGGTAACGACGCTGTCTGTTCCTGAGTGGGAACCGAGTTTAGTGGAACAAATTCAAAGATATACAACGTCAGAGTAAACAAGGACACAATTCATGTGGAAATTCATTGTTGGAATAGTAAGGCGGCTTAAACCCACGGTGGTGGCAGCACTTCCCATTTTGCTATTCACTACGTTCATTTTGCTGAACGTTGCCATTTGGTGGGCAGGCCCTTGGTTAGAAGTGGCTGGCTATAAACCGCTGGAGTCGATCATGGCTCGAGTTGTGGCAAGCAGTCTGTTTACTCTCGGCTGTTTAGCCGTGTGGGGCATTTGGCAGTGGCGTAAGTTGCAAGCCTTCAAATCGGAGCAAAAGCGCGAAGAGCAACTGCGCCAAGATCCGATCAAGGTGTATGAGCAGCGCCAAGAGGTTGAACTGAATCAGGTGATGCTCAATATGAAGCAGAGCCTAAATAAACACAACTACTTGTATGCACTACCTTGGTATTTGGTTCTAGGTTTAGAAAATGCGGGTAAAACCAGCCTGATCAACCGTTCTGGTCAGAACTTTGTCTTCTCTTCGGTCATGCGAGCTTCGGGACAAAAAAGCGAAAACCCATACTCGTTTGATTGGTGGATTGGTGATGAATCTGTCCTGATTGATCCTGATGGTGAGCTGTTAACGCAAGGCAATCGTAGTGAAGAAAATGATGGTGCGTTAGAGCGCCGCTTATGGTTGCATTTTGTCGATTGGCTAGACCGCACTCGTAGCCGCCGCCCGTTAAACGGCATCGTGTTGGCGTTGGATGTGGCGCATCTTGCTACCGCCACCGCCTCAGAGCGTAAAGCTTATGCCAATTTGCTGCGTGCTCGTCTGCGTGAGTTGATGGAAACCTTATCGACTCGTCTGCCGGTGTACATTGCACTGACTAAGCTCGACTTACTGCACGGTTTTGAGCCTTTCTTTAAGCACTACACCAAAAGTCAGCGCGAAGAGGTGTTGGGTTTTACCTTCTCAATGGATTCGGTAGATAACCTAGATTCATGGTTGGAAGAGTTTGCCAGTGAGTACACTCAATTTGTGTCACGAGTTAATGGCATGCTGCCGCATGCGGTCGCAGCGCCAATGACGCTTGAAGAACGTAACGCGATTTACAGCTTCACGCGTCAAATCTCAGGTTTGAAAGAGATTTTGCAACAGTTTTTCCAAGAGGCTTTGGCGAGCGATCAATTCTCAACGTCAGCGCTGGTGCGTGGTGCCTATTTCACGTCGGTTTACCAACAAGGTGTACCTACCAACGCTTTTGATGATGCGGCTTCCCGTCGTTATGGTCTGTCTCATGCGATTAATACGGCGCAGCGCGCGAAAAACTCCACGGTCTATTTCACGCAAAAACTGTTTACCCACATCATTTATCCTGAAGCGGGTTTAGCGTCGGATAATTTCCGGGTTGCAAAAAACAAACGCCGTTTGATGGGGCTCTCTTTTGTCGCATGCTCAGTGGCGACTTTGCTGTTGGCGGGAACTTGGCATCGTAACTACCTCAATAACGTGCAACACGCCGATACTGTATTAACCAAAGTGAATCAGTATAAAGAGCAGTTCCCGACCAGCCGTTCATTGGCCTCACAAAGAGAGGTATTGGATCCGTTGAACAAGATCCGTGAGGCGACACTGGAGTTTGGTTTCTTCCGTGATAAACCTCAGTACATCTCCGATTTTGGTCTCTACCAAGGGCACACCATTGGCCCGAAAGTAGAAGAGACCTACTTAAACTTACTCGAAACTCGCTTCTTGCCTCTGTTGATGGCGGACACCATTGTTGCGCTCAATCAAGCTGAGACAGATGAAGAAAAATTAGCGGTGCTGCGTGTGTATCGCATGCTGGTCGATAAAAGTGGTCGTTACCAAGACTATGTGATGGATTATTTTGCGAAGTATTGGCAAAAATCCTTCTCAGGTCAGCGTCAAATTCAGGAAGAGCTGCTCGGCCACTTAGATTACGCGATGCGTCATACGGACCTCACTGCAGAGAGGCTCAATGGTGATAAAGGGGCGGAGCAGGTGATGCGCCCTTACGATAAAGTGATTGCTCGTGCTCAGGTTGAACTGGGTTCAATGCCAAACGACCAGCGCGTCTATCGTAACTTGAAATTGAGCGCACAAACGGTGCTTGGTCCTTCGGTTAACTTGCGTAGCTTGATTGGGCCGGTGTTCGATGTGGTGTTTGAAGAGCGCGTTCTTAACAGTAGCAGCCTGTTTATTCCTCAAATGCTCACCAAGCGTGGTTTTGATGACTACTTTATGCCGCAATCTGAATCGGTCTCTGAGCTGGCACTGATTGACAGTTGGGTTCTGGGACAGAGCAAAACGGCACAGTTTAGTGAAGCAGACAAGCAGGCACTGCGCGAAAAAATCCGCGATCTTTATGTGGCGGATTACACCAACACATGGCGCGCGGCACTCAATGAAATTGATGTGAAGTATTTCAATGACATCAATGATGCGGTCATGGTTTTGGAAAATATCACCAGTAACCTTGAGCCGATGCAGCGTCTACTGCGCACATTAGATGACAACACCCAACTGTACAGTGCGTTACCTAAAGATGAATCGGCGTTAAAAGAGCTGCTGAAAAGTCCGAAATACAAAGTGGCTTCGATGATTGAAACTCCGTTTGCTGATCTGAACGGTATGCTCAAACCGGTGGGCAGCAAACCAGCGTACATGACGGAAGTCTTGGCTTCGGTGGATGAGCTGAAAAGCTACTTGAAATCGATTCAAGATGCTCCCGATGTCGGTATGGCGGCGCTCGATGCGACCAAAGCGCGGGTCAAACTGGTTAATGCTGACCCTATCTATACCTTAAAACGTATCTCGTCAGGACTGCCGAAGCCGCTGGATAGCATGATGGCAAAGCTTGCAGATGAGAGCTGGTATGTGGTCAAGCAAGAAGCGATCAAGCATCTGGAAGTTCGCTGGACGGAGGATGTGTATAAAACCTTCCAAAGCAAGCTGGCTGGGCGTTATCCATTCAACCCCGCATCAAATAAAGATGTTGCCTTGGCCGATTTTGAAGCCTTCTTTGCGCCGAATGGCACGTTAGACAACTTCTACAATCAGCAACTGAAGATGTTTATTGATGAGAACATCAGCGTCGCGTCGGATGACTCAGCGCAGTCGATCATTCGTAAAGAAGTGCTGGATCAGATCAAGCAAGCGCAGAAAATTCGTGAGGCTTTCTTCAACCGTAAAGGGATTTTGGATGTCAGCTTCTCGGTTGAGCCGCTCAGTTTGAGTAACAACAAGCGTCGTAGTGTGCTGAATGTGGATGGTCAGTTCTTAGCTTACAGCCATGGTCCGCGTGAAAATGTGGAGCTGATTTGGCCTAACACGCTGCGTGATTCTGCGGTGTCTAAGGTGACCTTGATTCCAACCCAAACCAATATGTCACCGCGCAGTTTGCAAATCCAAGGACCGTGGGCATTCTTCCGCTTATTGGATCAAGGTGATGTGGTTTCGGCGAGTCAAACGTCGGTTGATTTCAAATTTATCGTCGATGGCGGTGAGATGATCTACCGTATTAACGCAGAGGCCGATGCCAACCCATTTACCGAACGCCTGTTCAAGTCGTTCAAACTGTCTAAAACACTCTATTAATAGGTTGCCAGAGCGAGTTTTTCGCTCTGGCTTTTTAGGACGAAGTTGTGATGTCCAATGTGATTTTTATTGATAACGTTTGCTACCGATTAACCAATGATTCTGAGGAGATTCGCGGATTAGAGCCCTATGCGAAGGTTCGTGAGGAGATAAACCGCCGCTTCAATCCGATTGCTGGGGGCACGGATTGGGCAGTGGTAAAAGAGTACTGTGAACAACTGGCCTGTAACCAAGGAATGGATTTTCTGATCTGCGGTTACTATGCGGTAGCCTGCCTGAAAACTCAGGGGTTAGCGGGGTATGCCACCGGTATGGAGCTGATGAGTGCAAGCCTTGCCAACCAAGGTGAGTGTGATGTGAAAAGCGCCAAAGTGCGCAAAGAGATCCTTGATTGGGTCAATGCACGTGTGGTGCAGGAACTGAAAGCACTTAAGCCAACTTATGAGTCGCTGCGAGATCTGTATCGGGCTGAGCGCCATTGCGAGCGGTTACATCAGCTGTTTGAACAGCAACAAACCGAATACAAAGTAGACTTTGAAGGGGTCGGGTTTGCTCTGTTTGAACACATAGACAGAATTGAAACCCAATACCACAGCTTATTGAAAAAGCAGGAGAAGGCTCAGCCACCTAAGCTTAAGTTTTGGCAGCGCGGTTACGCGTTGTTCACTCTAGGTGTACTCGGGGTTGCACTGGGAATGGTGGGGGGCTACTGGGGGTGGCCTTGGTTTTATACCACGCCTTATGCCGCGCCACAGCGCATCACTACGTTGAATGAGGCCTCTCAAACTCAAGCACTGCTCAACGACTCTTCCACAAGTGAGCGTGCGCGTTGGCAACATGATCTGATCCCGCTGTATCGCGATACTTTGCAGCAGAATTTAACCATCTCGTTTAGTGAACCTAAGCGACATGCCATCACTCAGCTGAATCTATTGCGCACTCTTTATCCTGAAAACGAGCAAGTGAATGCACTGAGTCAAGAGTTTGCCCTTCAGCAGCAACAAGCGTTGGAGCAAACCGCGCTGTTCGTGGCTAAGTTCAGCGAAATTCGCACCAAAATGGCCAATATCTCGTTATTGGCTAAGCGAGGGAAATGGGCTGAGTTAGAAAAGCAGACCAAATCATTAGAAGAGTTCGCGGTCAGCCTATCACCGATTTATGGTCGAGTTGACTATGTGCAAGGCCTCCTTGAACAGGGCGATGTCACAAATGCCCAGAAAGAGTTTGCGATCCTCAAACAAAGGCTAGATAGCCTAAGTTGGAAAATTGCCGAGCTTGAGCAGCGTATCGGCGATGCGGCTTTGTTGCAGTGATGGCTGAAGGAAGAGGTGGGGCAAAAACTCGCTTATAGGCAGTTTTTTGCTTGATTGGGGCAAGGGATTGCTCAGTGATAAGAGTTAACCCTGGTGCGAAACAGGGAAAAGTAGACAAAAAGCTGGCATTGAGTTTGCCATTGACTGCCACACAATATTTTCAACGCACCATTTTCAACGAACCATTTTCATCGAACTTAAGATGGCCACATATCGAGTGCTATCGTCGAAAAAAAGAACAAGGAAAACAGCATGGCAAGGTTACAGTTTCAATTAAAGGTGGATGGCCTTGAGGATGAATCCCTCGTCGTACGCGGATTTGAAGGGCAAGAGTCCTTGTCTGATTCTGTATGGCGCTGTGAACCCTGCTATGGTTTTCGCTATCAGGTTGATTTAGCCAGTGCGCTAAGCAACCTTACTGCTGAGCAATTTGTCGACCAAACCGCGCATTTAACCATTCTGCGTGACGGGCAAGTGGTGCAGCAAATTAACGGTATCGTACGCCAATTGAGTAAAGGCGATACTGGGCATCGGCACACGTTTTATTCTCTTACGTTAGTACCTGCGCTGGAGCGGCTTTCTTTACGCAGTAATAGCCGTATTTTCCAGCAGCAAAGCGTGCCGGAAATTATCTCTATTTTACTGCAAGAGATGGGGATTGAAGATTACGCCTTTGCCCTTAAGCGTGAGTGTGCCCAGCGTGAGTTTTGTGTGCAGTACCGTGAAACGGATTTGCAGTTTTTACACCGTATCGCCGCCGAAGAAGGCTTGGTATACAGTCACCTACATGAAGCGCAGAAACACACGCTACTGTTTACCGATAGCTCGGACAGCCAACCGAAGTTAGCCAAGCCAGTACCTTATAATGCGCTGGCGGGTGGCGAGATCAATCTCCCTTATGTGGTCGATCTGCAATTCAAGACCACCGCACAAGTCAGCCATACCGAGCTAAAGGATTACAGCTTTAAAAAGCCAGCTTACGGATTTACTCAGCGCACGCAGGGTAAAGATATCGCTTATCAGCAGCCAAATTATGAGCATTTTGATGCTCCGGGACGCTACAAAGACGATGCAAATGGCAAGGCCTTTAGCCAAATTCGCTTAGAGTATTTACGTCGCGATGCTTTGCTTGCTGATGCGAAGAGTGACGAACCTTTGCTGTTGGCGGGAGTGCGTTTTGACTTGCAAGATCACCTTGATCACGCAATGAATCGAGATTGGCTCGTGGTACAAGCCAATCACCAAGGGACGCAGCCACAAGCGTTACAAGAAGAGGGTGGTTCAGGCGCTACCACTTACAGCAATCAGCTAAAACTTATTCCCGCTCACATCACTTGGCGAGCAAGGCCTTGTGCTAAGCCGCAAGTGGATGGTCCCATGATCGCCACCGTGGTTGGGCCACAAGGTGAAGAGATTTATTGCGATAACTTTGGTCGCGTGAAAGTGCATTTCCCGTGGGATCGCTACTCAAGTAGCAACGAAAAAAGCTCTTGCTGGGTGCGAGTGGCACAAGAATGGGCTGGTAGCCAATACGGTAGTATGGCGATTCCGCGAGTTGGCCATGAAGTGATTGTTTCGTTCCTGAATGGCGATCCGGATCAACCCATCATCACAGGTCGTACGTATCATGCGACCAATACCGCGCCTTACGCCTTGCCTGACCACAAAACCAAAACCGTGCTGCGCACTGAGACTCACCAAGGGCAAGGCTACAACGAACTGAGTTTTGAGGATCAAGCGGGCAGCGAACAGATTTTGCTGCATGCACAAAAAGATTGGGATGCGTTGATTGAGCATGATCACACCGAAGTGATTCGCCACGATCAACATCTCACTGTGGACAATGATCGCTTTACCCGCATTCAGCGCAACCAACATTTAACGGTTGAAGGTGAAGTCCGTAGCAAAATCGCACTCGATAGCAGCCATGAAGTCGGCGCGTCACTACAACACAAAGTCGGGCAGCGCATTGCTGTCGAGGCGGGTAAAGAGATTTCACTCAAAAGCGGCGCAAAAATCGTGGTTGAAGCCGGAGCGGAGTTAACCCTAAAAGCTGGGGGCAGTTTTGTAAAAGTCGATGCTGGTGGCGTGCACTTAGTCGGTCCTGCCATTAACCTAAACGCGGGCGGCAGTGCAGGCAGCGGTAGCGCTTATGGCGGGCAATTAGCGGCAGCACCGAGAATGTTAGCGCAAGCTAAACCAGTAGCAGAATTGGTTCAGCCGGATATTGCGGCCTCAATGCAATCAGGCGCGGCGCGTGTTATTGATGTGGCATCACTCCCCACAATGATGCCGAGTTCAGCCAATAACACGGCAAATGATGAGCCTGTGGCCGAAGAGAAAACACCGGAGCGAATTTTAAAATCCGATCTCCTCAAACCATCCGATGAGTTAGAGAAACTCGCCAAGCGACAAGCGAGTGCTTATCGTCAAGGTAATCACAGCGATGAGGTTAAGTTACTACAAGAAGCGCTCATAAAATTGGGGTTTGATCTCGGGAAAGCAGGAGCTGATGGTGACTTTGGGAGCAAAACTAAAACCGCGATTGAGCAGTTCCAGAAAAGCTATCAACCAAGCCACCAAACCCACCCGTCTTACAGCATTGGCGCTGTTGACGGTATTGTCGGCAAAGGTACACTACTGGCACTAGACGAAGCCTTGATGGATGGGTGGGTGTATGAGAATAATATTTATCAAATATGGCCTCTAGGTAAAACGTCAGAGAAATATGAGTCGGCAGGAAGAGGCCCAGGGGTTATATCAACAGGAAATGGAGATTATGGTGGGGCTTCATATGGTTGCTATCAAATGTCATCAAATCTTGGTGTGGTACAAAAATATATTCAGTCATCAAAATTCAAAGAATTCTTTAGTGGATTAAATCCCGCTACGAAAGAGTTTAATGTTGTTTGGCAGGATATAGCTTCAAGATATCCTCAGGAATTCAGAGAAGAACAACACCAATTTATTAAGAGAACTCATTATGATATACAAATAGGACATCTTAGAGGGAAAGGACTTTTGTTTGAACATAATCGAGCTGCTGTACATGATTTGATCTGGTCTACTTCAGTACAGTTTGGTGGGAGAACTAATTTGATTTTCAATGCATTGAATGGACAAAATATGGAAAGTATGACTGATAAGGACATCATTATTCTGGTACAAGATTACAAGCTTGTTAATACAGAAAGGCTTTTTAAGTCTTCGCCATCATGGTGGAGTGATTTAAAAAAACGTGCGGTATCAGAGAAAAAAGCTTTACTTGAACTAGAAATTGACGGTTTGGAGGTTGATATAAAATGAATAACTTGCTTTCTGCGTATGTAACTATGCTGTTGATATTATTAAGTATTAGTGGTGGCGCTATTGCTAGTGAAAACTGCAATGATACATCTGGAGTGCATCAAAAAATTCTAGTGTGTATCCAAAATGAGATAGCTAAGTCAGAGACTCAGATTAGAAATAATATTTCTTCTAAGTCTATAGATTATGGCTTTCCTGATGATTTCTACAGCAAGCAAAGATTAGCTATTCATGAAAAGTGTATGCTTTATATAAATGTCGGTGGCCAACGTGGTGAATTGCTAATGAACCAATGTGAACTTTCGATGCTACAAGGCCTTGATATTTACATTCAACAGTATATAGAGGATGTTGATAATAGTTAGGATTAGCATCACAAATAAGTTTGTGATAATGAATGCTTTGGGTTTACTACGGATTTTTAATTAAATATCAATGATATTAAAAATACATCGATTAAATTGAGTCGTTGTTTAACCCCCAGAGCAATTAAATACTGGGGGTTTTCCTTCTCACAGCACACAATATTTAGCGTACGAACCTGCTTCTTTGGCTGTCCAGTCACCTTTGGATTTCTCATCCATATCTTCGCACCAAGATTTGCTACCGACTTCATTGTTGAAAATGCAGTGTTTGGCGAAGTCGAGCGTGTCTTGAGTATTCCACTCGCTTTTTGGTTTTTCGCGCATATCTTCACACCAAGCTTTGCTGCCCACTTCGCTACAGGCCGAAAGCGTAAGCGTACTCATGATCATCAGCAGAGTGTTTTTCATCAATTATCCTCATCAAATCTTCATTACTTGCTGCCACTATACCGAACTGAGATGCCGCTGTGTTAAATCGGCGCGAAATGATCACGGTTCGACCCTATCACTATTCATCAAAGTGAGTATTCAGTACATCATTTTGCTGATCGTTTTCACACTCTGTGGATTTGTCGCGTGCAAACTTAATTGAGTAAACTATTATGTCATCGAAACGTTTCGATGTGCATTTTTTCGCCAATTGAAAGTGATGCTGTCGTTATTCAAACGTGAATCAATAAAAGGTATCACCATGAAAAAAAGTACCCTACTAAACTCTGAACTCTCTTACTTGGTGGCAACACTCGGCCATACCGATGAAATCACGATCTGTGATGCTGGGCTGCCAATCCCTGATGAAGTGACGCGTATTGATCTCGCGCTGACTCACGGGGTGCCTTCTTTTTTGGAAACAGTACGGGTGATTTTGTCTGAATCGCAGATTGAAAGTGTCATCGTGGCACAGGAGTTTGCTCAAGTAAGCCCGGTGTTGCATGAAGCCTTATATCGCGAGCTGAAAGCAGAAGAACAGTTGTGCGGTAAGCCAATTGCCATCCAATACATCAGCCATGAAGCGTTTAAACAACGCACGCTGCAAAGCCGCGCGGTAGTGCGCACCGGTGAATGTACACCTTACGCCAATGTGATTTTCCAAGCGGGTGTCGTGTTTTAACCACGCCCAACCATGGAGGAGCCACTATGACTCAAGCAATTTTAGCCCTGAGCCAAATTGAAAAAGCGTTCCCTGGCGTGAAAGCCTTGGACAAAGCGAGCCTGAATGTCTATCCGGGGCGGGTAATGGCGTTAATGGGTGAAAACGGTGCTGGCAAATCAACCTTGATGAAAGTTCTGACCGGCATTTATAGCAAAGATGCGGGCAGCATTGAGTATCAAGGCCAACCTGTCAGTTTTAAAGGCCCACGAGATTCGCAGCTGGCGGGCATCAGCATTATTCACCAAGAGCTCAACCTGATCCCGCAGCTGACGATTGCGGAAAATATTTTCCTTGGCCGTGAGATGACTTCGCCATTCGGACGCATTCTGTGGGATGAAATGCATCGTAAAGCGGATCAACTGCTCGCACGTTTGAATGTGAAACACAGTGCTAAAACCTTGCTCGGAGAGCTGAGCTTGGGTGAGCAGCAGATGGTGGAAATTGCCAAAGCGCTGTCGTTTGAATCGAAAGTTATCATCATGGATGAACCGACCGATGCGCTGACCGATACCGAAACCGAATCTCTGTTTAATGTCATTAATGAACTGCGCGAACAAGGCTGCGGCATTGTGTATATCTCACACCGTTTGAAAGAAATTTTTGAGATTTGTGACGACATCACAGTGCTGCGTGACGGCAAATTTATTGGCGAGTGCCGCGTGTGCGATACCAATGAAGATGGCCTGATTGAGATGATGGTTGGCCGTAAACTGGAAGAGCAGTACCCACGTATTGCCGCGCAGCAGGGTGACATCAGCCTTGAGGTGATTGGCCTAACTGGCTCGGGTGTGCACGATGTCAGCTTTACGCTTAAAAAAGGCGAGATTCTTGGTGTCTCTGGCCTGATGGGGGCTGGGCGCACTGAACTGATGAAGGTGATTTATGGCGCGCTCCCTTCGGAGCGTGGCGTGATTAACCTCAACGGGCGCACGGTTAACCCTGTCAGTCCGCAAGATGGTTTGGCCAATGGCATCGCCTATATTTCTGAAGATCGTAAAGGCGATGGCTTGGTACTCGGTCTTTCGGTGAAAGAGAACATGTCACTTTGCGCGCTCGATCAACTGAGCAAAGGTGTGCAAATTCGTCATGCCGATGAAGTGATTGCTGTGGATGACTTTATTCGTCTGTTCAACATCAAAACCCCAAGTCGTGAGCAAATCATTGGCAACCTTTCTGGGGGCAATCAGCAGAAAGTGGCGATCGCTAAAGGACTGATGACCAAACCCAAAGTACTGATTTTGGACGAACCGACTCGCGGTGTTGACGTTGGCGCCAAAAAAGAGATTTACCAACTGATCAACCAATTCAAAGCTGAAGGCATGAGCATCATTTTAGTCTCCTCAGAAATGCCCGAAGTGCTGGGCATGAGTGACCGCATTCTGGTGATGCATGAAGGGCGGATTAGCGGCGAGTTTATGGCGAGCGAAGCCGATCAAGAGAAATTAATGGCGTGTGCGGTAGGGCGTAACCCTGCTCACGCAGCATGAAACAAGGATACAGCATGAGTACCCGAACCATGACTAATACGACATCTGATAACCGTAAAAAACTGCTCAGCAAAGAGTGGTTGATTGAACAAAAATCGCTGATCGCACTGCTGTTTTTAGTGATTGTCGTCTCTTTCTTAAACCCGAATTTTTTCACGGTTGATAACTTACTGAATATTCTGCGCCAAACTTCGGTCAACGCGATCATCGCGGTGGGTATGACCTTGGTCATCTTAACCGCAGGGATTGATTTGAGCGTTGGCTCAGTATTAGCACTGTGTGGCGCTTTTGCGGCCACCTTAGTGGCGATGGAAGTTCCTGTTCTGGTAGCTGTGCCTACGGCTTTGCTGGCTGGTGCTGCGCTTGGCGCAATCAGCGGCATCATCATTGCCAAAGGCAAAGTGCAGGCCTTTATCGCGACGTTAGTGACGATGACTCTGCTGCGCGGTGTCACTATGGTGTACACCGATGGGCGTCCGATTTCGACCGGATTCACTGATACGGCGGACACCTTTGCATGGTTTGGTACAGGCTACACATTGGGCATTCCGGTTCCGGTATGGCTGATGGTCGTGGTATTTGCCGGCGCTTGGTACTTGCTCAATCACACTCGCTTTGGCCGCTATGTGTATGCAGTGGGCGGCAACGAATCAGCAACTCGCCTTTCAGGTATCAACGTAGATCGCGTCAAAATCGGCGTGTATGCCATCTGTGGTTTACTGGCTGCGCTAGCAGGCATCATCGTCACATCTCGCCTTTCTTCTGCGCAACCTACTGCGGGTATGGGCTATGAGTTGGATGCGATTGCGGCTGTGGTGCTAGGGGGCACCAGTTTGATGGGCGGTAAAGGTCGCATCATGGGCACGCTGATCGGCGCTCTCATCATCGGATTTTTAAACAACGCATTGAACTTGCTCGATGTTTCCTCCTACTACCAAATGATTGCGAAAGCTGTGGTTATTTTGCTGGCGGTCTTGGTAGACAACAAAAATAAATAAAACGTGAATCCGCCTCAGCAGGGCAAGAGCTGCGAGGCGCAACCAAAAAGGACTATGAGAATGAAAAAACTGACCACTCTTATCTCTGCTGCTCTACTTTCCACTTCGGTTTCTTTTGTTGCGCAAGCGCAAGATACCGTGGCGATTGTTCTTTCAACGCTGAACAACCCGTTTTTCGTGACCATGAAGGATGGAGCCGAAGCGAAAGCCAAAGAACTTGGCTACAACCTGATTGTGCTGGACTCGCAAAATGACCCAAGCAAAGAGCTTTCGAACGTGGAAGACCTTACTGTGCGCGGCGTGAAAGCGATTCTGATCAACCCGACTGATTCGGATGCGGTTTCTAACGCGATTCGTATCGCGAACCGCTCCAAGATCCCAGTGCTGACGCTTGACCGTGGCGCGAGCCGTGGTGAGGTAGTGAGCCACATTGCGTCCGATAACGTAGTCGGCGGCGAAATGGCAGGCCATTTTATTGAAGCGAAAATTGGTAGCGATGCCAAAGTGATCCAACTGGAAGGCATCGCCGGAACTTCAGCGGCGCGTGAGCGTGGTGAAGGTTTCATGAATGCAGTGAAAGGCAGCAAGATGCAACTGCTGGCTAGCCAACCTGCGGATTTCGACCGCACTAAAGGTTTGAACGTAATGGAAAACCTACTGGCAGCGAACCCTGATGTTCAAGCGGTTTTCGCGCAAAACGATGAAATGGCATTGGGTGCACTGCGTGCAATTCAAGCGTCAGGCAAGTCGGTGATGATTGTTGGCTTTGATGGCACCGATGATGGCATCGCAGCGGTAGAGCGCGGTCAATTAGCCGCCACTGTCGCACAGCAGCCAGACATGATTGGCGCGATTGGTATTGAAACTGCCGACAAAATGCTCAAGGGTGAAAAAGTGGAAGCTTACATCCCAGTCGCTCTGAAAGTGATTGCAAAATAATCTCCTCTTTCCCTCCTCACATGAGGAGGGAAAACCGAGCGGTTTACTGGTTTTATTTTCCTCGTTTACCCAACGAATAAAGAGGGTATCAGCCATTAAACCACTCTGTTTTTCCTCATCAATACAAAGGATAACCGTATGAATAAGTTGGTGGTTCTGGGTAGCGTCAATGCAGACCATGTGCTGCAAGTGCCTTCATTTCCTCGCCCCGGAGAAACCCTACACGGGCGCAATTATCAAGTCATTCCGGGCGGAAAAGGGGCAAACCAAGCGGTTGCCGCCGCGCGTATGCAAGCGGATGTAGGTTTCATTGCCTGTGTTGGCGATGATTCGTTTGGCATTAATATTCGTGAAAGTTTTAAGCTAGATGGCATTAATACGGCGGGCGTGAAGCTGCAACCGAATTGTCCAACTGGTATTGCGATGATTCAAGTTTCAGACAGTGGTGAGAACAGTATCTGTATTTCTGCAGAAGCCAATGCCAAGCTGACGGCCGCTGCGATTGAGCCCGATCTTGCGGCGATTCGGGATGCACGTTATTTGCTGATGCAACTGGAAACACCGCTTGATGGCATTTTAAAAGCAGCGCAAGAAGCCAAAACGGCCAAAACCAATGTGATTCTTAACCCTGCACCAGCCCGTGAACTGCCTGATGAGTTGCTGAAGTGTGTAGATCTGATTACGCCGAACGAAACCGAAGCGGAAGTGCTCACCGGAATTACGGTTTATGATGATTCTAGCGCGCAGCAAGCGGCGGACGCTTTACACTGTAAAGGCATCGAGATTGTGATTATTACCCTTGGTTCAAAGGGTGTGTGGCTGAGCCAAAATGGTCGCGGGCAACGAATTCCCGGTTTTGTGGTGAAAGCCACGGACACCACCGCCGCAGGTGATACCTTTAACGGTGCATTGGTGACTGGCTTGTTGCAAGAAATGCCTCTAGAATCAGCCATTAAGTTTGCCCATGCCGCTGCCGCAATTTCGGTAACACGCTTTGGTGCACAAACCTCGATTCCCACTCGTGCGGAAGTTGAGGCCTTTTTAGCAGAACACTCATAGGAGAAAACACATGGCCACCATGAAGGATATCGCTCGACTTGCTGGCGTCTCCACTTCAACCGTAAGCCATGTGATCAATAAGAGTCGTTTTGTGAGTGATGAAATTGCTGAGCGGGTGAATAACGCCGCTCAGCAACTCAATTACGCCCCCTCCGCTCTCGCGCGTAGCCTCAAAATGAACCGCACCAAAACCATTGGCATGTTAGTGACCACCTCGACCAACCCATTTTTTGGTGAAGTGGTAAAAGGCGTAGAGCGAAGCTGTTATCACCAAGGCTACAACCTAATCTTGTGCAATACCGAAGGGGATAACCAACGCATGAAAGCCAGCATCAACACCTTGCTGCAAAAGCGTGTCGATGGTTTGCTGCTGATGTGCTCAACCCTTGAGGGTGAAAGGTTGGATGTGTTTGACCGCTATCCCGACATTCCTATTGTGGTCATGGACTGGGGCCCGATCCTTTTTGCGAGTGACAAAATTCAAGACAACTCACTGCAAGGTGGCTACATGGCGGCCAAGCATCTGATTGAGTGTGGGCATAAAGAGATTGGTTGTATCACAGGTCCGCTGATTCGCCACCAAGCACAGATGCGTTATGAAGGTTACAAACGTGCGCTCGCGGAAGCGGGAATTGCCATTAATCCAGATTGGATTGTGGAATCTGACTTCGAGTGTGAAGGTGGTTACCAAGCCTTTGAAAAACTCTATCAGCGTGGCAAATTGCCCAGTGCTTTGTTTGTTTCCAATGACATGATGGCGATGGGCGTGATTCAAGCCGCTAGCCAACGAGGTTTGCGAGTGCCGGACGATCTTTCCTTGATTGGCTACGATGATGTGCATATCGCTAAGTTTATGACCCCGGCGTTAACCACCATCCATCAACCCAAATACCGCCTCGGCAAAGCCGCTGTGGATACCCTGCTTTATCGGTTGGAAAATCCAGACACTACCGCGCAAGTGGTACAGTTAGAGCCGACTTTAGTGGTGCGTAATAGTGTACGAAAACTCGGCTAGCGCTATCCGCTCGTCCCATTGTTCTAATTTATGATCCAAGCCAATCGAAGAGGACAAATGTCCTCTCGCTTTCCTCATATTGTTCCTTATAGTGTGGCAAGTCATAACAATGAGAGATAGAACAAATGGATCTGATGACTTTTTTTGATATTAACCACACCCTAGTCAATATTCCGATCGGTGGCGGATATGCCATGTCGTGGATTGAAGCGGTAGGAACGCTGTTTGGTTTGCTGTGTATCTGGTTTGCGAGCCAAGAAAAAACCATTAACTACTTGTTTGGCTTGATTAATGTCACGCTGTTTGCGGTGATTTTCTATCAGATCCAACTGTATGGCATCTTGTTGCTCCAGCTGTTTTTCTTCTGCGCCAACATTTATGGCTGGTATGCGTGGACTCGTCCCAATGCCCAAGGGGATACGCTCGTCGTGCGTTGGATGAGCCGCCAAAAATTGCTGCTCACGGCATGCATTAGCGTGATCAGCATTATCTTGATGACCATTTACATCGATCCGGTGTTCTTTTCTTTAGCCAATATTTCCGTTGATGTATTGAATCTGTTCGGCGCACAGTTGGATCGCCCAGTGTTATCTCCAGATGCTTTCCCATTCTGGGATGCGACGATGACAGTACTTTCTGTGGTGGCTCAGATTTTGATGACGCGTAAATACGTGGAAAACTGGATTCTGTGAGTAGTCATCAACATCATCAGTGTCGGAATTTATGCGGCGCAAGGTGTGTATGCCCTCTCTATCGAATACGCGATTTTGCTGTTCATTGCCGCCAATGGCACCCGAGCTTGGATGCAAACCGCTCGCCATAATGCAGAAAAAAACCTGACCAATGAGGCAACTGCATGAGCATTCAACCTCACATTCATGTTGCTCAAGTTGCGCCACGTGTTGTGGTCTGCGGTGAACCGAATCGTGCGAACCGCATTGCCAGCTTGTTGAATAACGCAGAGCTTGTGGCGGAAAACCGCGAATACCGCTTATTCAGTGGTGAGTTCGAAGAGCAGCCGATCACCGTATGCAGCACAGGGATTGGTGCGCCATCCATGATCATCGCGGTGGAAGAACTGGCGCGAAGTGGCGCAAAAGCTATTGTGCGAGTAGGTTCTGCAGGCGCAATGCAGTCAGAAATCGGACTAGGTGAACTGATTTTGGTGGAAGGCGCAGTGCGTGATGAGGGCGGTTCAAAGGCATATATTGGCGCCGCTTATCCGGCTTACTCAAGCTTTGAATTGGTGGTGGAGATGCAACGCTTTTTAGCTGAGCAGTCAGTACCCATTCACCGAGGTATTGTTCGCTCGCATGACAGCTTTTACACCGATGAAGAAGCAGAACTGTGCCGTTATTGGCATCGCAAAGGGATTCTCGCGGCGGATATGGAAACCTCTGCGCTACTCACGGTTGGCCGTTTACGCGGGTTACAGGTCGCTTCCGTTCTCAATAATGTGGTGTTGTATGAGCAAGATGTGCAAGCGGGCGTGAATCAATACGTCAATGCTGATCAAAGAATGATGCAGGGCGAAACGCTGGCTGCACGTGCTGCTTTGCATGCGTTAAACGCGCTTAAATTCGATTAGCCCCAACCTATTCACGACCCATAACATGGCCTCACTCAATGAGCGGTATTGCTCAGTTGAGTGAGGAATCTAGGTAGAGCTTCGCCTAAGTGCAAAAAACAGGTAGCCTATGCCCATGTGAATCGAATTTCAAAACGCTATGCAACTTACCGAGAATACTACCGGCCGTTTCTCAGGCTATTTGAATGCGCAACTGCCTGCGTTTCGTCTGGCGTTGGCTCAATGTCAAACCGCGACAAAAAGGTTTGATGCGGGTGAGGCGCTGTTGCAGCAAGGCCAACCTGTTGAGTCTCTGTATGTGGTGTCTTGTGGTCGAGTTTCGATGCATATTCTGGCGGCTAATGGACGCCGTTTTCAACTCGGTGAAGTGCAGTGTGACGATCACCTGTTTGGCGAGATGGAGTTTTTTACCGCTATGCCTTGTCAGTGGAATGTGGTGGCTGAAGAACCGATTCAAGCGATGGTCATTTGTGCTCAGAAGCTGCAAGAGTGCCTTGAACAGCAACCTGTGCTTAGCCTGTTTTTTGCTTCTGCTTTAGCGCAGGATTACCAAGAGTCGCTGGACATTTACACGCAGCGTTTGATGCATTCAATCAGCTTTAACATTGCGTATGATCTGCTGCTCCAGCATGAAACTCGGGTCAATTTGGGTGGCTTTGAACGGATGGAACCCGAAGCGGAGCGCTTCGGTACATCAAGCCGGGTGTATCGCCGAGCGGTGAAAGAGTTGCTGGATAGGGGATTGGTCGAAAAAGGCGAGCGTGGACTTATCATCAAAGATCTTGAAGCTCTGCGTGCTTTTGTGGCCAGCTTTGAATAAGCGAGGTGTCCCTCGCTTATTCGCTGACTGGTGATAATGTCAATTTAAAGCATTATTGATTTAAGAAAGCTACCGCTTTATCGGGAAAGTCAGTGAACAGACCATCCACCTTCACTTGGTTGTAGAACACATCCAACATCCCTTCGAAGTTGTCTGCCCAAGGTGCAATGCGCCCTTTATCGGCTCGGAAGGTGTAAGGATGCACCACGAGGCCAGCCTCTTTTGCTTGCTTCATCAACGGCTTAATCATGATGTTGTCTTTGGTTGAAGCATCATCAACCAACATAGGTTTCCACGGGCCGATGCCATCGGCGTACTGCGCGACTTTGGCCATGCCGCCTTCGGCAAACATCCAGTCATAGTCATAGGGTGTGGCTTGGTCTCCTTGATAAACCATAGTTTCATTCCAGTCGGTGTACGCTAGTAGCTGAACTAGATTGAGATCCATCTTCATCGCTGGCAGCAGCTCATCATGAATGCGTTTTAGCTCGATAGGGTCAAAACATTGCAGATAGATTTTGTCGTCTTTGCTGTCGTAACCATACTGTTTTAGCACTTTGAGGACGGCTTGAGAAATATCTTTGCCTTCGTGGCGGTGAAACCAAGGTGCTTTGATTTCAGGGTAGATACCAATGTTATAACCGAGCGTCTTGTTGAGCCCTTGGATCAGCTCAATTTCTTCTGCGAGAGTCGGGACAGTGAAATCCCCTTTCCAAAGAGGGAAACGATCAGGAAAGCCGGCGACTTCGTTACCTTGCGCATCAATATCAAACCCTTCCGTGACACGCAGGGTTTTGATTTCGGCTAAGGTAAAGTCAATCGCGTAATAACGGCCATCGGCTCGTGCGCGGTTAGGGAAACGCTCCGCAACATCGGTGACGCGATCCAAATAGTGATCATGTAATACCACCAATTGATCGTCTTTGGTCATCACCACATCTTGCTCGATGTAATCCGGTTTCATCGCATAAGCCAGCGTTTTGGCTTCTAATGTATGTTCTGGCAAGTAGCCAGAGGCTCCACGGTGAGCAATCACTAATGGTTCTGCAGAAACAATGCTTGAAAATAAAGACGTTGAGCAGGCCAGAGCCAGCAGAGAAAGCGAGAATGGTTTTAGCATCATGAATTCCTTTTTTGTTCTTCCCAGCCCTAAGGCGTCAAATGACACGTGACGTTAGAGTGGGAGAGAGAGTTGCCGCGCTCCTAATCAGGCAAGAGCGCGGCGAGGGGGACAAGCTATACTGACGATGTTATTGCTTGATGACACACGCTCTTAAATGGTCGCTTGTTTAAGCTTATCGTTATGGTGAGCGCGTTCGCCAACGAAAGCGTAAATCAAGCAGAGCACTGAGAGTACACAAGAGGCAACCAAGACCATGAAGCCGCCATCCCAACCGAAGTGGTCAACGGTATAGCCCAATATCGCGTTAGCTGCCACAGCACCACCTAAGTAGCCAAAGAGACCAGTCAGACCTGCTGCGGTACCGGCGGCTTTCTTCGGAGCCAGTTCCAGAGCGTAAAGGCCAATCAACATCACAGGGCCGTAGATCAAAAAGCCGATCGCGACCAGAGCAGCCATATCTACCGCTGGGTTACCAGCTGGGTTGAACCAGTAAACCAGAACTGCCAGAGTTACTAAAACCATGAACAGGATGCCTGCTGGCGCGCGGCGGCCTTTAAACACTTTGTCGGAAATCCAACCACACAACAAAGTACCCGGGATGCCCGCCCACTCGTACAGGAAGTAAGCCCAAGAAGATTTATCAACCGTGAAGTGTTTGGCTTCTTTGAGGTAAACCGGAGCCCAGTCAAGTACACCGTAGCGGATCAGGTAAACGAAGGCGTTAGCAATCGCAATCGACCAAAGCAGTTTGTTGTTGAAGACATACTTAAAGAAGATCTCTTTCGCAGTCATCTCATTTTCATGCGACTTATCGTAATCATCGGGATAGTCGTTTTTGTACTCTTCAATCGGTGGTAAACCACAAGATTGGGGGGTATCGCGCATGACTAGCCAAGTAAATACGGCCACCAGCACCGCAAAGAAAGCGGGGACATAGAAGGCCGTGCGCCAATCATCGTTAAACATCCATAGGCCGAGCAGGAAAATGGGGCCAATCAAACCACCACCGACGTTGTGAGCGACGTTCCAGACTGAAACAATCTCACCACGCTCTTTGCGTGACCACCAGTGCACCATAGTACGGCCACAAGCAGGCCAACCCATGCCTTGGAACCAGCCGTTTAAGAACAGCAGAATAAACATGGCAGTAATGCTGCCCGTTGCCCATGGCATAAAGCCGAAGCAGAACATCACTAGTGCCGAAAGGAGTAGACCTGCACTCAGAAAGTAGCGTGGGTTAGAACGGTCAGAGACGTTCCCCATCAAAAATTTAGACAGACCATACGCGATTGAAACCGCACCGAGAGCCACACCCAGATCGCCACGACTAAAGCCTTGTTCAATCAGGTAAGGCATTGCCAAACTAAAGTTCTTACGAACCAAATAGTAGCCTGCATAGCCAACAAAAATACCGATGAAAAGTTGCCAACGAAGGCGTGAATAGACGCTGTCCACCTTATCGGATGGCAGCCGCTGCGTATGCGCAGCCGGTTTGAAGAGCTCGAACATAGTGACCTCATTGTTTTTGCGATGGTATAAACCTCTACTATCGGAACTCACAGTACAGATGTGAGCATCACCGCAGTAAAGAAATGGCGAACGAGCAATTTATTTTCGTTCGAAAGTGTCGAGATTCTTATGTTTCTGAATTGTTATTACTGTGATTGATGTGGCACGTAAATTATTTTACGTATAGAAACAAATTGTAAATTTTCGATTTTGTTGACTTTAATCGCAAAATTAAGCGTTTGGATTAATTCCATTGCTTTTGTGGTGATGAAGTTTTCGTCTGAAATTAAATGTAGATTGAACGAAAATAAAACAGTTTCGTAAATTGAGTGTTGGAAGTGCAGATGGGGATAAGAAGAGAGGGAATGGACGTAGGAGGGTGAATCAATGGCAATCCTTTGCCATCTGAGACAAGTTTGATCGACTTAGTCGCGATTGCTTTCACGAGTTTTGTATTGGTAGTCGACTTTAACAATCGAGCGATACTCAACGACACCTGGCTGTTTCGCAAAAGATTGAACCACAACTTCAGTACCATCAATCTTGACACTTTTTGGCACAACGCTGTTCTGCCATACTGAAAGTTCATTCGCTAATTTGTTGCTAGGTAGAGCTTGTAACTGCTCAATTTTCTTAAATCCAGCGGCGTAAGCTTGTTCCTGGCTCGCGTAAACACCCGCATTGATTGAGCGTGCTTTGTGGTTGGTATCGATAGACGCAAACGCACCAGCACTGAGAGTAAGAGCGGTAACGGCGAGAATAATCTTTTTCATAAGTTTTCCTTATTGAGTTTGAAAGCTGTAATGAGTTTCTAAAAGTAATTTGTTTTCTCTTATTGAGAGAGGTATTCATACTATCAATGGTTATGTAAAGAGTCCGTCAAGCAGGGTAAAGCTTTTGAAAAGGTATGGTTGGGTTTCTTTACATAAACTGACTTAAGCTGGGTTTTCATGACACTGTTAAGTCTCCATCAGCCTTAGTTTTCTGATTTAGCATCGTCACACCGGGCTCTAGCTAAGGGAGTTTGAAGTGCCTCGAAGAGCCCAAGCAAGCCAAGACTGTTGCATGTAGTTACTGGAAAGTAGGCGGCAAATTGACGATTTCCCGCGTGGTTTTGTGCCGAAATTGACACGTTATTTTGGGGTTATTGCTAGCTTTTGTTAGCCATTTGTAAACAGAAATGGCGAATAACAAGAGTCACAATCAAGAAGGAATAACCATGAAATACGGATTAAAAATCAGTGCGCTAGGCTCAGTCATACTCGGGGTTTTGGCGGCTTCGCAGGTACAAGCACATGGTTGGGTGGAATTCCCAAGCGCAAGACAAAACACCTGTTACCTCGACGGCGGTTTTTGGGATAACGCGATTCCAAATCAGGCTTGTCAGGCGGCCTATGATGTTTCCGGTGCTTTTCCGTTTGTGCAGCGCAATGAAATATCGGCCAATGTGCAGAAGTATCGGGATATGGCCGCAGTAAAAGCGGTGGTGAAAGATGGCGAGCTCTGTTCGGCGGGCGATAAAGCCAAAGCGGGCTTGAATGTGCCTTCTGCCCATTGGCAAAAAACCGGAATCACCCTAGATGCCAATGGTCAAATTGAGGTCGTGTTCCATGCGGCAACCCCTCACAATCCCTCGTATTGGCAATTTTATTTAAGTAAAGCGACTTACGACCACACCAAGCCACTGACGTGGGATGACTTGGAATTGGTTGGCAGCTCGGACGATGTGGCCGCGGGAAGTGATAAGAAATACCGTTTTAAAGTCACCTTGCCACAAGATCGCAGTGGCGATGCGATTCTTTACACGCGCTGGCAGCGGGTAGATGCAGGTGGTGAAGGCTTTTATAACTGCAGTGACATCACCTTTGGCGGCACTACCACGCCACCAGATCCGACTGACCCGACCGATCCGGTTAAGCTCACCGCTTTGGGTTACTACGTACCACAAGGGTTTGGCCCTGTTGAAGTCGGAGACAGTGTTCGCTTGCGAACATTTGATACGACAGGTATGGAAACGACAGATATTGCCTTGCCAATCCGTGCCAACAATTTGGAGACTTGGCCTGCCGAGCTCGCGGGTCAGTTTAATCAACTGAAAAACGGCGAATGGTTTATTGGTATTTGGCACCAAGAGATGAACCATTACATGTTTGATACGCAAAATCTGTACGCCAACCAAGTCTTTGCGCCAAACAGTAACCTCACTTACCGCTTATCGCTGACGAAGGGAGATACCACGCCACCGACTCAACCCGAAAATGCATGGGATAAGAGCAAGACTTATACCGCGGGTGCGGTAGTCACTCATAAAGGCAAGAGCTGGACTGCCCAGTGGTGGACACAAGGTGAAGAGCCGGGAACCACAGGCGAATGGGGTGTGTGGCGCTAAGCGCGCTGCCTGTTTGACGAACTGAGCATTTATATACAGCCAAAAGGGGCTGTCACTCGCCAAAACAGGTTGTCTCGTACAACCTGTTTTTCTTTTTAACCAAGCGCGTTGCCGCTATTGTGCGGCACGCAAGCGGATTTCAAAGCTCATGCCCGCATCGGGATTATTCGTTGCCACAATACTGCCTTGCATATCTCGCAGGCTATTGGCGACAATCGCTAGGCCAAGCCCTAATCCTTCGCCCATTTTCTTACTGGTTTGAAACGGTTCAAACATGGTGGTTAAGAGTTCTGGTGCAATACCACAGCCGTTATCGCTCACGCGCACGATCACTTGATCTTCTTCACTCACGGCGCTAATGCTGAGCTTCGGTTCTAAGGTTTGACTCATCGCATCTAACGCATTTGACACCAAGTTGCCGAGCACTTGGCGCAAGCGTTGTTCTTCCCCCATCACCAACGGCAGATCGCTAGAAAGTCGAACTCGAACATCCACCGGAGTTAAGCGCGCTTGATGGATGCGCAAAATCTCCTGTAGTGCATCGGGCAGCGAGATGGCTTGCAAAGCGTCGGGGCGATTGAACGCGAAGGATTTGAGTTGGGAAGTCATCGCCGCCATGCGATCAATCAAAGAATGCACCAGCTTAGTGTTGGCTTTGAGCAGTTGGGTTTCACCGCGCTCAAGGAGCAATTCGTTGCTCGAAAGTAGGGTGCGCAAACCGGTAAGGGGCTGATTGAGCTCATGGGTAATCGCACTTGACATACGTCCCAGTGCGGCCATTTTGCTCGCTTCAATCAGCTCTTGTTGAGCGGATTTCAGCGCTGCGGTGCGCTCTTCTACTCGCTGTTGCAAATCGCGATTGGCATTCTGTAGTGCGATTTCCGCTTTCTTGCGTTTACTGATATCAATCAGTGTCACCAAATAGTGGCGGCGATCTTTCCAACTGACCGCAATCAGGGAGAACAGCACCGGAAACAAACTGCCATCACTGCGCCGCGCAACCGTTTCCACGTTGGTGATGTCGGCCAGCTCTTGATGCTCGGTGAGATTTTTCAGCAGCAGTGGCACGGTGGCATTCGGGTTTCCAGTATCAAACAGCGACCAAGCTTGCAGCTGACGCACCATGCTGTCCGAGAGGCTAAAATAGCGCTTCGCCATCGGATTGATCTCTTCAATGCGGCCTTGTCCATCGATCAGCAGCAGCCCAACATGAGTTTTGTTGATCATATTGCGTTGGCGCTCTTCGGCCTCAAACAACACGTGTTGAATCTTGGCTTCACTGAGGCGCTTTTGATACTGCTCGTAACGCAGACGCATCAGTAATAGCAGCAATAATACGCCGACCATGGCACTGGTGCTGATCCAGTTAACCGTGGCATTAAGATTTTTCAGCGGCGTGAGGTAAGTGAGCGTCCAATTCAGATCATCCAGCGTGACGGATTGGGCAAGATAAGGCGCTTGTTCGACTTGCCACAGTGTTAGGCGTGTTCCATCAAATAGACTACGTTTTTGCGCCGCTGCGACCACTTCGGGGTGAGTCGCTATCCAGTCTGCGCTGTAAACTGAACTGCTGGAGAGAAAATAATGGCGTTGAGAATTTTGAAAAAGGATCAACTCATCACTGGCAAACCATTGATCGGCAAGCACGTTTAAATCCACTTGTACGGCAACCGCGCCGACGATCTCGACATCCAGATAAACTGGCGCAGCAACAAAATAGGTGGGGGTGCTGCCAACGGATTTGGTGACAATCGAAATCCCTTCGCGCTGCTGCAAAATTTTATGGATGATGGCTTTGCCATCAGAGAGCTTCCAGTTTTCAGCATTTTTACTGGCCGTTAGCAGTGAACCGGAAAGCGTCAGTATGTACCAACCTTTGGTATTCGCGGCTTTATCGAGTTGCGCCAATTGTTGCTGTAATTGGGCTTGCGGGCGATCATCGCCCTGAAACAGTTTGAGTGTGTTGGCTTCATTGGTCATCAAGTAGGGCAAATGATAAAAGCGGCTTAGGGTGCGCCTCACATCACTGATGTAATCGAGCAAACGCTGTTCGCCGTGGCGCTGCGCTTGCCTCAGCTGCCAGTTTTCACTGACGGCATGCGAACCCCATCGCACCGCGATCAGCAGTAAAATCACCAACACTATCCAACTTGCTTTATTGAGCTTCAAAGCATTTCCCTATTTAAAACGAGCACCGAGCTTGACGGTTCAACTTAGCAACGAAAGCGATAAATGTTAATGACGGGTAACTCAGAAGTGAGAGGCGGCTCCTTTCCAAGCTCGACAAATTTGCTTACTTTAGCCGCACAACAAGTATACCCTTCCTACTTGAAGCTGCAGCGGTGTTGGCTACGTTCGTTGACCCCAATCACATAGTCTATCTATGCTCATGGGGACTCACTCACTTGCCGCCTACCTGCAACTCCAAGTTGTTTGGGTATAGAACAAGGGGTCAAGTGTGGAAAGCCAACGGATTGCATTGATTGAGGACGACGACATTGTGCGTCAAGCCACTGGCCAGTGGTTACAACTGGCGGGTTTTGACGTGGCGATGTTTGCTGATGGCGCATCCGCGTTAGCGGCGATTGAGCAGCAGAGTTTCGCCGCCGTGGTGAGTGATGTACGCCTGCCCGATACCGATGGATTGAGTCTGTTGGTGGCGTTGAAAAATGTGCAATCGCTGATGCCAGTGATTTTGATCACTGGGCATGGCGATGTCGACATGGCGGTGAAAGCACTGCATCAAGGCGCGTTCGATTTTATCGAGAAGCCATTCCAACCGGAGCGCCTTGCCAACACCGTGGCGCAAGCGGTCAGTCAGTACCAAAACGCGCTGTCATCGCAGTCGCGTGCCCACTATCTTGCCTCTGCCAAAGGGTTAGAGCAGATCTTGATTGGGCAGTGTAAGTCGATTCAACTGCTGCGCGAGCAAATCGCCAAAGTCGCAGCGATGGATACCAACGTGATCATTTACGGCGAAACTGGCTGTGGCAAAGAACTGGTGGCGCAGTGTCTGCATCAAGCCAGCGAGCGTCAGCGTGGTCAGTTTGTGGCGATCAACTGTGGCGCGATCCCAGAAAATCTGTTTGAAAGTGAACTGTTCGGCCATGAAGCGGGCGCGTTTACCGGTGCGGTGAAGCGGAGGATTGGCAAGCTGGAACTGGCCGATAAAGGCACGCTGTTTCTGGATGAAATCGAGAGCATGCCGCTGGCCATGCAAGTGAAAGTGCTCCGCGTGCTGCAAGATCATGTGGTAGAGCGGGTGGGCAGTAATCAGCCGATCACCATTGATCTGCGGGTCATCGCGGCAGCCAAGGAAGAGCTGCGTCAACACGCGGAATTTCGCCAAGATCTCTTTTACCGCCTTAATGTCGCGCAGCTCTATTTACCGCCGCTGCGTGAGCGAGGCGACGATATTTTGCTGCTGTTTGAACACTTCTGTGTACAAGTGAAACCGACTTGGCGCAGCCTGAGTGAAGCGGATCGGTTGGCGCTGCTTACTTATCGCTGGCCGGGCAACGTGCGCGAGCTGCGCAATGTCGCGCTGCGTTATGCGCTGGATGACAGCATCAGTGTTGGGGAAATTCTGGCTTCATGTCCGGGAATGACTGAAGAAGAAGCTTCAGCAGGGTTACCGCTGGCGATTCAAGTGCACAACTTTGAACGTAAAGTGATCGCTCAGGCGCTGCATCGCCATCAAGGTAACATCAGTGAAGTGATGAAAGAGCTGGATTTGCCAAGGCGCACCCTAAATCAGAAAATGCAGAAGTTTGGTTTGCTTCGCGGTGATTTTACTGCGCAGGAGGAATGAGCAAAATTTTGCTCATCACTTTTCAATGGTTTTTATTAACATCGATCACATTTAGTTAACCTTGCGTGATCGCTCTCCTGATTTTTGAGCCTAAAACACGCGCGATGATCGGCGGTTTTTTGCTGATGTACTTTAGGCTCAATCAGCAAGATTTTGCTCATTTTTATCTGTTTTGAAAATTAATGTCTTATAAAACAATGGATTAATTTTTGGCATCTTCTTTGCTCTTACTGATATTGTTCATGCTGTACGTTTGGAAACGGTACAGCATCGAAAAATAATCACAACATGGAGAGTCACGATGAAACAAAAGCGCCTTACGCAAACCCTATTAGCCGCCATCACTTCGTTTGGTTTAATCGGTGGAGCTTACGCAGCCGAAGAACGCAGCTACATTCTTGCCACCGCGTCAACCGGAGGAACTTATTACCCCGTAGGTGTAGCTCTGGCGACCCTGACCAAAGTCAAACTCACCCCGAGCTACCACTTTTCACTCTCCGCGATTAGCTCGGCTGGATCGGGTGAAAACGTGAAGTTGATGAACGATAACGAAGCCCAGTTCGCGATTTTGCAAGGTTTGTACGGTGCTTGGGCATGGGCGGGCGAAGGCCCGTATGCGGAGCGTCAAAACCAATTGCGTTCCGTCTCTATGCTGTGGCAGAACGTGGAGCACTTTATTGTGCGCTCTGATCTCGCGCCAACCGGCACCATTGCCGATCTGGCCAGCATGAAAGGGAAAAAGTTTTCGATTGGTTCGAAAAACTCAGGCACGGAATTTTCTGGTCGGCAGATCATGAAAGGGGTTGGCGTTGACCCGGATACCTTTAATCTGGCTTATTTGGGTTACGGCGGCAGTGCTAGTGCGCTGCAAAATGGCACCATTGACGGCATGAACACGCCAGCGGGTGTGCCCGTGGGCGCGGTGACTCAAGCTTTTGCAGCGATGGGCAACGACATCAAGATCCTCTCTTTTACCGATGAGCAGATCAAACAAGCCAACGGTAACTACAATTTGTGGACCAAGTTTGATATTCCGGCGAACACCTATCCGGGCGTCGATAAAACCATCACCACCATTGCTCAGCCGAACTTCCTCGCGGTGCGCACCGACATTTCGGAAGAGGATGTATATCAGCTCACTAAAGCCATGTACGAGAACTTAGCTTTCCTACAAGGCATCCACAAAGCGACCAAAGATATGGCGATTGAAAAAGCCATCGAAGGCTTGCCCATGCCACTGCACGCCGGTGCGGCGCGTTACTACCAAGAAGTGGGGATTAAAATTCCAGCTCACTTGATGCCACAGTAAGTTCGGCGAACGCGAAAGACTGCTCGGGAGCGGGCAGTCTTACCCTTTCAATCACAAATAAAGAAAGGGCATCTCTGTTTTCTTCGTCTATCCCCAAACCGCCGGAAGTGGTTGCAATACGGCTGCTTCGTGCGGGGGATATGGCTTAGTTGTCTCGCTGTTGGAGTAACGCAATGAGCAATTCAGTAGAACAAGAACTGGAAAAGTTCGAAGTGCCGACCCGTACCCGTTTTGGCTGGGTAACGCGCACGATTTCCGTATTGTGTGTGCTGCTGTCGCTGGCGCACATTTGGTTTAATACGTTATCCACGTGGTCAGAATTGTGGATTTCGGCCATCCACTTCGCGGGGTTCGCGATGATTTGCGCGCTGTGGTATCCCGCCTTGCCTCGTTGGCGTGGGAGCAAAGTTGCGCTGGCGTTTGATGTGTTGTTAGCGCTGCTGGCGCTGGCGTGCTTGATCTATTTGATGCTGGCAGAAGATGCACTCTATGAGCGCGGCGTGAAATTTGTCACCAGCGATTGGGTGTTCTCGATTCTCGCGATCTTGATTGTGATGGAGATGATCCGCCGCACTATGGGTTGGTTTATTCCCACGCTGATTTTGATCTGTCTGACCTATGTCTCGGTTTGGGGCAAATGGGCAGGCGGCATTTTCCATTTTCCCGGCTTAAGTGCCGAAACCCTGCTGTATCGCAGTTTCTATTCCTCGGAAGGCATGTTTGGCTCGATTGCGGCGATAAGCTGGAGCTTCGTGTTCATGTTCATCCTGTTTGGTGCCTTCTTAGTGCGCTCTGGTGTCGGCGATTACATCATGGATGTGTCACGCGCTGCGGCAGGTAAAGTGGTGGGGGGCCCCGGTTTTATTGCTGTACTGGCTTCGGGTTTGATGGGGGCGGTGTCTGGATCTAGTGTCGCGAACACGGTCTCTACAGGCGTTATTACCATTCCCATGATGAAAAAAGCGGGCTTTCCCGCACGTTTCGCCGCAGGGGTGGAAGCCGCAGCTTCGACCGGTGGGCAACTCATGCCGCCAGTGATGGGCGCAGGCGCGTTCATCATGGCGTCGTACACGCAAATTCCGTATGTGGATATTGTTGCGGTGTCGTTTATTCCGGCACTTATCTATTTCCTTTCCGTTGCGTTTTTCGTGCGTATTGAAGCCAAACGCATGGGCGTACAGATTGTCACTACGAGCCAAGAGCCGTTTATGAAAGTGCTGCTGTCGGGGTGGCATAACTTGATCCCACTTGCCGTGTTAGTGACCTTGTTGGTGGTAGGCTTTACCCCAACGTACGCGGCGGGCTTGTCGATTCTGTCGGTGATTGTTGCTTCGTGGTTTTCCAAAAATCACAAAATGGGTCCTAAAGCGATCATTGAAGCGTTGGAGCAAGGGGCGAAAAACATGGCGACTACCGCGGTATTGCTGGTCGGTATCGGCTTGGTGATTAACGTGATTAGCACAACGGGCATCGGCAATACCTTCTCATTGATGATCAACAACTGGGCAAATGGCGATCTGCTGACCATGCTGGTGTTGATCACTTTGGCCTCTTTAGTGCTGGGGATGGGGCTGCCAGTAACGGCGGCGTACATTGTGCTGGGTACGCTTTCAGCTCCTGCGCTGTACAAACTGCTGGCCGAAAGCCAGTTGGTGGATTTGATGGTTTCGGGGCAATTGCCGGAACAAGCCAAAGCGATTTTCATGCTGGCGGCGCCGGATCAACTCAGTTTGCTCAATGCGCCTATGGCGGCGGAAAAAGCCCATGAGCTGATTAGCCTTGTGCCCGCCGATTTTGTGGAAACCTTGCTACAACAAAGCTTAGGGTTAGAAGCGATTGGTCTGGCTCTGCTTTCAGCGCACCTTATTATCTTCTGGCTCTCGCAAGACAGTAACGTGACGCCACCGGTGTGTTTGACGGCCTTTGCCGCAGCCACCATTGCCAAAACCCCGCCAATGCGCACCGGATTTACCGCGTGGAAAATTGCCAAAGGCTTGTATTTGGTTCCTGTGTTGATTGCCTATACCCAGCTCATCAGTTGGGACGTGGCCACAGTTGTCACTATCGGCATCTTTGCGATTTTTGGCACTTACGCCATGATTGGCGCGATTGAAGGCTATCTGGAAGGGCGGCTGAATCTCTTATGGCGTTTGCTGTTGGCGGTGATCGGTGTGCTGCTGGTGTGGCCAAGTTTGCCGATTTGGATCCGTTTAGTCTGTGTGGCGCTGTTTATCGCTATCTTTATCTACTCTGGAAAAACGGCAGCGCGTGTTGAGCGTGCCCATAGCGCAGTACGGGGAGCAAAATCTGCATGACTTATGATTACGTGATTGTTGGTGGTGGGATTGTCGGTGTCTCCACGGGTTGGCAACTGAAACGGCGTTATCCGGAAAAATCGGTGCTGTTGATTGAGAAAGAGGCGGGGTTTTCCCGCCATCAAACCGGTCACAACAGCGGAGTGATCCATGCGGGGGTTTATTATGCTCCCGGCAGTTTGAAGGCCGATTTTTGTAAGCGAGGAGTCGAACGCACCTTGGCATTTTGCGCGCAACACAATATTCCAGTGGAAAACTGCGGCAAGTTACTGGTGGCCACCAATGAGCAAGAACTCGAACGCATGCACGCACTCTATGATCGCTGCTTACAAAATCAGATTGATGTTGAAAAACTGGATGCCGCACAGTTGAAGCTGGCGGAGCCCAATATTCGTGGCTTGGGGGCGATCTTGGTGAAAGCGACCAGTATCGTCAATTATCGTCTGGTGACCGAGAAAATGGCCGAAGCCTTTATGCAGTTGGGTGGGGATGTGAAAATAGGCACGGAAGTGGTGGGCTTGGAAGAAACGCCATCCTCGATCACGCTAACTTGCCAACAGAAGAACCAACGCGTGAGTTATCAGGCCAAATTTCTGGTCACCTGTTCAGGCTTAATGGCCGATCGCTTAACCAAGATGCTCGGTTTGCCGACGGATTTTCAGATCATCCCTTATCGTGGCGAATACTATCGTTTGGCACCCAAGCATAACCAAGTGGTGCGTCATCTTATCTACCCGATTCCGGATCCTGAATTGCCGTTTCTCGGCGTACATTTAACTCGCATGATTGATGGCTGCGTGACCGTTGGTCCCAATGCCGTACAAGGTTTTAAGCGTGAAGGTTATGGCAAATGGAATGTTAGCCTCCGCGATGTGTGGGAGATGGTTTGCTTCCCCGGCTTTTGGAAAGTGAGTGCCAAGCACTTTAAAACGGGTATGGTCGAAATGAAAAACTCATGGTGGAAAGCGGGCTACTTACAGTTGGTACGTAAATACTGCCCAAGTATCGAACTGACCGATCTTGAGCCTTACCCTGCAGGCATTCGTGCCCAAGCGGTATTAAGTGATGGTACGCTAGTGCACGATTTTTTGTTTGCCGAAAGTCCGCGCAGTTTGCATGTGTGTAACGCGCCTTCTCCAGCGGCCACTTCCGCAATGCCAATCGGCGAATATCTGTGCGACAAAATCGCGGAAAAATCGCTTGCTTGAGCCTCTCAATGCCCATCAATGAAGGTGGGCATCTTCTTCGCCTCGAATTGTAAAGTGCTTATATATCATCATCTTTAATTGATTATTGTGTAACTATTTGCTGATTTTATGTGTAATTGTTTGCATATTTTTTTGGCACGGAGTCTCATTTCCAAGAAGCCATCTTCACAGAGTTGGAACCCTTGTCTCGCTGTGGAAGCTGCGATTCTACCGAAATGCTATTCGGTAACTAATAATAAATCTGTAACTCGGTTGTCTATGTCCGGAACCTATTGTGGTGTGAATACCCTAGGTTTCGAGGGTTACTGCGGCCGAAATTCAGGTCGCATCACGTACGCTAACCACAAGAAAAACAAAATGAGAAATCCAACCATGAACAAGAAACCATTAACGCTTCTGATAGCTGGGCTATTAGGAAGCACATCGGCGTGGGCGCAACATGAGCTCACGCTAGTGCAGATCGGCGAAAAAACCGTTGAGCGGCTAGAATCGATTAAAGCGATGGCCGAACGCGGGGAAGGGGTGTTTGAGCGCAATGGCGAACGCTGGATCCGTTACAAAGGGACGGACTATCGCCTGAGCTACAAAAATGATCTGCAGTTCCCTTTTCTGCCTTATCAAGGCGGCGATGATACGCCTTATCGCAACGTGATTGACTTTGTCGATCAGAGTTGGGAATTCATGATGTATGACGGCGGTTTTTATCTCATGAGCCGTGAATTTGGTGTTTACGAATCAGACGAGCAAGGCTGCTTTATTGAATACATTCCTGCGTCACACGGCTCTAAGCGTGCCGATGGCAGCTACATTTGGGAGCGTGATGTCATCTATCGCACCGAAACCAATGATTGCGGTGCGTTAGTCAAACCAGAGATTCGCTCGTTAACCGTTTCGAGCCTGTCTGATGTCGGTGTGTCATTTGACTGGCTTGGGCAAAACGAAACGGACTCAGTGACACTCACGGTCACTAACCTCAGTGATCACAGTGATGTTCGACGTTATGACCATGTTTCTGCGGGTTTCTTTGTGGGTGGGCTTAAGCCAGAAACCCAGTATGAAATTGCCCTCAGTTCTTGCAATCAAGTCGATTGCGCTGAGCCGAAAGTGGTGCGCTTCACAACTCAGGAAGCTCGAGTTGGCTTTGCCGATGAGATCCCAACCCCGAACCATTTGCAAGGCAGTTTAGAAGGCGGGTTGAGCATCACGCAAACCCATACTTCGGTTGCGCCCAAGGGCAATGAGCTGACTGGGCAAGGCCATCTCGATGCGATCATGAACCGTGAAGCTCTACTGCTGTTTACGCCGCAGCAAGGTGAGGAGATTAACCAAGTCCGCGCCGAAGTGTTCCTCGATGGCGAATTAGTGCAAACCACCTTGATGCTGCCGCCAAGCGCTCTGGCTGCGTCGGATCAGCCAGAGAATGGCCGCATGAAAGTGGTGTTTTCTCATCTTGCATGGTCACTGCCCCTGCAATGGGATTGGATGAAGCCGGGACTATCGCTGCGCCTGACTGACAACTTAGGCCGTGAGGGTGTGCTCAGCCAAGGAGAAATCCAGTTTGGCGGTGCGCCTGAGTTGGTGATCCAGAACATTGATATCGGCATGTTAATGCCACCGCGGGATCGCAACACCATGATCCAAAACTTGCCTACGCTTGCGGCGGATTATTTCCAGAAAATCCCTGCCTCTAAACTGGTGATGGCCGATTATACCCCTGCGCACTTTCCCGTCGTGACCATGCCAAACGGTGTGGTGTATACCGATAAGAGCGCAAGTACGGGCGGTTGGCACAGCGGTGATATGCGTGAAGCGATCGGTAAAGCCATGGTCTCTACGGGTATCAACAATGCCAACGTCGGTATTGTGAGCAGTGCGGGTTATTCGCAGCAGTACAATCGACGTTTTAACCACATCACTGCCCATACCAACGTGGGCATCTACACCAAAAAAGACACGGATTTACCGCAAGTCGTCGTGCATGGCGGCAGTGGTGGCGGCGGCATCGTGACACTGGAAGCGACGACCGGTAACGAGTGGTCTCATGAGCTTGGGCATAACTATGGTTTAGGTCATTGGCCATACATGGCCTCGATTCACGATCTGGAGTCCGGTTGGGGGTGGGATGCATTCCACCAACGCTTTATTGGTAACTTACACTGGAAAGGCGATGTTTATACTCAACAGCAAGGTGATGATATTGTGCCACCGTTTAAAGATGCCTTCCGTTTCTTACGTGATGCGCAAAATGGCGGAGAGCAAGAGTACGTTGGCACCATCAGCCGCTTTACCTTGGAGCATCCGGCTCAGTCGCGCAAAGCACAGCGTTGGATGAACAACGGCTTCAACCTAGATAGCCACAGCCCAAGCGGCTATGTGCAATGGGATCAGGAGACGCAACGTTATAAAGCCGTCGAAACGGATACACCCAAACCCCAGCAAGTGGGTGTGCCGGTAGTGACCTTATTGGGGATTTACGATCCGCAGAATGAGAACCCTAGCCAAATCTATCCTCTGGTTTATTCAAATTATGGCAACGTGTTTGAACTGCCACAGCCAGAGCAAGGTGAGTATCAGCTAGAAGGTTGGCAAGCAGCCGGGGATCTCACTCAAGCCGAAATCCAATACAACCAATGGCAGACGTTATTGATTGATGGGCAACAACTGCCAATTTGCCGCTTTGATTACACCAATACCAATGGTCAAAGCGCGACGTTTGTTGGCAGCTTAAATGCACAGCGTAACGTGTGTGAAGGTAGCCGAGATATGCGCTGGTATAACGATTATCAGATTGATTCGCCTGTAGGGCAGTATGAGTTACTTTCACAATTTGGTGCAGGTAATGTCACCTACACTCCGAATGCGGAGATTGGAGAAGTGCAGCTGTGTACTCTAAACAAGCCGCACAATAACGGTAGTCATGACGGGGCAGGTTTTGTTCGCAATGGCCGCTGTGAGCAAGTCGAAGGCGTGAAAAATAACGCTGAAGGTCGCGTTTGGAGCTATGCAATTCGTAATAGCGAAGTGTTGTCGAGAACCTTAGCTTCTCAACGTCGTTGTGAGTTAGTGGTGGAACATCGCAATGGTTCAACCCACATCGCACTGGATGGCAATCGTCATAAATCGACCGAAAGTAACAAGTTCCACGTTAACTTATCGATGGAAAAAGGTGTACCTACCCAAGTGAGTTTGAGCTGTAGTGACCTTAACGGTACTTCAACGCTGACACGTTTCACGCCAGATCAGAATCCGCCGCTGGATAAGCTCAAAGGTCCAATCATCATCGGTCAGGAATACGGTTACAGCCAAGTCATCGATATGACGAAAACCTTCGCCCAGAACCAGACTTTGCTGAACACGGATTTTGCGACCATCGCTGAGTTTGATGCCTTTGTGGCCGAACACTATGGGCGCGGCGTGCTCAACAATGGTGTGACAAAAGCGGAGCGCCGTGCAGGGGCGTTGTATGTTTACCCGAATCCAGAAACGGGCACGCGCGACTACTTTGTGATGCGCACGCTTGAAGCTGGGGCGTTCCCGACCGACCAAACCAGTGATCAAGGTTGGAAATACCTTGGTTCGGCAGATGACCACATTAACTTTGCTTTCAACCCAATCAAGCTCAACAGAGCCGAGGGTGTGAGCGTTGAAGCACGTGTGCAAAGCTACTTTGGAGTATCTCGCTTGTTGACATGGGATGAACGCACCTCAACCACGTGGGACAACGCTTCTAACGCAGTGTTTGTTGGTCAAATCGAAGGTGAAAACCATTACTTCATCCAAAAGCGTCCGGGCGAAGGGGAGGCATTCCCAACGCGCAGAGCGTCAAACCAAGATTGGATTTGGCTAGGCAGTGACTCTTCTATTCAAGAGACTCTTACTGAGCTCAATCGCGATCTGGCCAGCTTTGAGCGGATGCTGCTGGAATGGTATCAACAAGACGCGATGGGCGTGTGGGGCAGTGATGGTCAGCGTGGCAACGTGAACGATATTTATCAATATGCGTTTAGAGGTGGCTACCACTACTACCGCTTGAAAGTGACGAAGTATGGTTATTTCCCTTACCCAACCGATCCCAATCCAACTAATGGACACTGGGAATATCTCGGCCAGTTTTAAGTTATTCATTGCAAAGCCAGTCGTTTGACTGGCTTTATTTTTTCGCCAAACATTGTTTTTGCAACTATCGGCCTTGGTTTACAACTGGGAGAGAAAACACTATCTTACGCCGCGTTATTTTTATTCAACTAATGCTCCAAGGAAACCATGGCTGTTCTAGAGATTCTTACTGCACCCGATCCAAGACTTCGTGTTCAATCCAAACAGGTCACGGATGTGGCCTCAGTACAAACCTTAATTGACGACCTGCTTGATACCCTGTACGCCACGGACAACGGTATTGGTCTGGCAGCACCGCAAGTAGGCCGCGAAGAAGCGATTGTGGTGATTGATTTGTCAGACAATCGTGACCAGCCACTGGTGCTGATCAACCCAAAAGTGGTCAGTGGCAGCAATAAAGAGATGGGTCAAGAAGGTTGTCTATCGGTGCCAGACTACTACGCGGATGTGGAGCGTTATACTTCTGTCGTGGTGGAAGCGCTGGATCGTGAGGGTAAGCCACTGCGCATCGAAACGAGCGATTTCCTTGCCATTGTCATGCAACACGAAATTGACCACCTTTCTGGCAATCTGTTTATCGACTATCTATCACCACTAAAACAGCAAATGGCGATGAAAAAAGTCAAAAAACATGTGAAGAATCGCGCGCGCTAATCGCGACATACCGATTGTTTCAAAATAGAAAGGCCGCCTGTATAACGGGCGGCCTTTTTGATCTTTACTCAACTTTACCCTTCTGCGACAGCGCTTTACATTAGGTTTGTTACTTTAAAATAACCTTATTGATAAAGTGGAATTGGGTTATGAGCAGGGTTAAATACACTCTCTGGGTAGTGGTTGGCATCGTCACTCTGTTATGGGTACAGGCTGAACCTACACTGTTTGGGTCAACAAACTTGTTTCAGTGGCGATCGGGTTTAGTGCAGTTCTCCGGTATTCTGGCACTCATGCTGATGTCGTTGGCGATGCTGTTAGCCTTGCGTTTACCCTTGATAGAACAATGGACGCAAGGGATAGACAAAGGCTATCGCATTCATAAATGGCTCGGGATCTCTGCGCTCTTACTTGGGATCTTCCATTGGCTTGCTTACCATCTTCCTAAGTGGCTCATCTCACTTGAACTACTGACGAAACCCGCCCGCCTTAATGGTTCTGGCCCAAATAGTAACCTATCCGGTTTGGCTTTATGGCTAAAAGAGGCTAAGCCTTTGGCGATGGAAATCGGGGAGTGGGGATTCTACGCCTTGATTGTGCTGTTGGTGGTTTCGCTTTGGTCGGCCATTAAATACAAACCGTTTCGACTGACTCACCGCTTGATGGCGGTGGTGTATTTGTTGATTGCTTTGCATAGTGTGATCTTGCTGAAAAAAGCCTATTGGGGTGAGCCAATTTACTGGCTAACAATGCTGTTTATTGTGGTGGGGTCATGGGCTGCATGTTATAGCTTGCTCGGTTTGGTCGGTCGACAATCTCGTTATCCGGCTCATGTTAAGGCGTTTCATTACTGCCCTAACAGTCAAACCTTGGATTTAACCATTCAATTAGATAAGCCTTGGTTAGGTCACAAGGCTGGGCAGTTTGCGTACTTAAAGTTTGCCGGTGAAGAACCACATCCGTTCACTATCGCCTGTGCTCATCAGGGCTCCCAACTTCGCTTTTTGATTAAAGAGCTGGGTGATTTTACAACGGGGCTGCATCAGCGCTTACAAAACGGAAAGTCTTTGGAAGTCGAAGGCCCTTATGGCAAGTTTGATTTTTCGACTCAGCAACCTCAGATTTGGATCGGTGGTGGCGTTGGGATTGCGCCATTTATGGCTGGACTCGACTGGTTAATGAGGGAGAGAGCACACCCACCAGTACATCTTTTTTTCTGTTGCCATCAAATTGATCCGGATTTGTGCGCAGAACTTCGCCACAAAGCGCAGTTGGCTGGGGTTTCATTAACCATTATAGATTCGAGCGTTGATCCTCATCTGTCAGCAGATGACATTGCGCGCCGATGTGGAGATTTAAGCCGTTTCGAAATCTATTTCTGTGGGCCAATCGCATTTTCCAATAGTCTGAAAAAAGCGCTTAAACCTTACCAAGTGGATTTGTCACGCCAGTTTCATGAAGAACAATTCGTGATGCGCTAGGGCTTTCGAACGGATGAGTGATGAGCAGTAGTGGCAAGGCCATCACTGGCTGGAAGAGATGGATAGGCAGCAAACTACTTCTGCGCCTTTTTCTGTTTGGCCGCGTCTTGATTACGCCAGAAAGCATAGCCGGCTTGTTGTGTGACTTTACCCAGTAAATGAGCCGCAACGGGAGCGGTCAGAAAAATAAACAGCATGATGCCAACCAGTCGTGATATTACGCCAATCTCAGGCATACAGAGCGCGACAGCAAGGAGCAATAAAGACAAGCCTGCGGTACCGGCTTTGGTGGCGGCGTGCATGCGAGTATAGAGATCGGGCATGCGTAAAATGCCTAGGCTCGCAAATAGCGTGAATAAGGTGCCGAGAACCAGTAAGAGGGCCGCTAACATCGACATTAAAGTTCTCCTTTTCGTTTAGCGATAAATCGTGCAAATGCTATGGTGCCAAGGAAAGCCACTAAGCCTAGGGTTAAGGCAATATCCAATAGCGTTTGCTGACCACTGTCTAAGCTATAAACGACAATAAAGCCTATGGTGATAAAGGAAATTAAATCGAGAGCCACCACGCGATCGGCGAGCGATGGGCCTAACACTAAGCGGATAAACGCCATTGCCAAGCTAAGCAAAAGTCCTAGATAGGCGAAGTGAATCGCCAGCGGTAATGAATTATCCACGAGTGACCTCCAGTATCCGTTTTTCAAGACCATTTTTGATGTCGTTGATCACCGCTTGGTGCTCTGGCGCAAACATCGCGTGAACGATCAAATATTGTCTATCTTCGCTAACATCGAGACTTAAAGTGCCGGGAGTGAGCGAAACCATGTTGGCCAAAAGGGTAATCTCAAGATCGCTGCGGGCATCTAATGGCACGTAGACAATATCAGGATCGCTCAGATGCTTTGGCGTCACGACATCCCATGCGACTCGTGCGACAGAGACGATCATCTCGTAGATGAAATAGAGAATTAAAGTGGTGATGGCTCTAAAACGGCGAAAGTAAGTGGTTTTTAAGCCAAATGGCTGGCTGAGGCGCAATGCCCAAAACCCCACCACGAATCCCAATAAGAATTGCAAGCTGGAGTAGTCACCATTGAGCAGCATCCACGCTGTGGCAAGAAAGAGGTTGAGGAAGAGATAAATCATTTTGAGCCTCCCAAAACAGCATGGATATAAGCGGTTGGCGTTAATAATTGTTCTGCCGCTAAGGTTGCAAATTGGTAAAACGGCTGCGCAGCCAAACCAATCACTAGGCTAAACAGAGTGAGCACGAGGATCGGCAGTGCATAAAGACCGAGTGTTGAGCGGGCTAACGTCTCCTGTTGTAGAGCAGCAGGAGCATCTTTCCAAAACACTTCATTCCAAATTTTGGTCATCGAGAAAATCGTTAGCAGGCCAACCAATAGCGCAATTGCGGCAAGCCAATACAGCTCAGCAGCCAAACTCGCTTTGATGACTAGAAACTTACCCCAAAACCCCGACAGAGGAGGGAAGCCCGCCAAAGAGAAGGCGGCGAGCAAGAAGCCAAAGGTAAGCCAAGGCATGGCGCGATAGACTCCGCCGAGCTGCGTCAATTGTGTAGTGCCGTACTTTCTGCCAATCAGGCCACCAATCAGAAATAGGTTCCCCTTTACTAAGATATGGTGAATGACATAAAAAATCGCCCCTGTGATGGCCAAAGGGGTATAAATGGCCAGTCCCATAATCATGTAGCCAATTTGGCTAATGATATGAAAAGAAAGAATTTTTTTAATGTCATATTGGCTTGCCGCACCGAGTACGCCAGTGAGCATGGTCAGCGCCGCAATCCCCAGTAGAACCGGTTGCCAACCACTGCCATCGAGCGGAAACACCAGAGTGAAGACCCGCAGCAAAGCGTAGACACCGACTTTGGTGAGTAAAGCGGCAAACAGGGCAACAATGGCGCTCGGCAAGGTGTGATAAGACGCCGGTAGCCAAGCAAACAGAGGAAACAGCGCTGCTTTGATAGAAAACGCGAACAATAGCAATCCAGCGAGCATGGTTTTCATCTCAGGAGCGAGGGATTGAGCTTTGTCATGTAAATCTGCGAGGTTTAAGGTTCCTGTGGCACCGTAAAGCAGTCCTATCGAAAGTAAAAATACCAAGGTAGAGATAAGATTGAGCAGCACATATTTGATGGCGCCATCGATTTGCTGCTGGTTTGCATCCAACACCATCAAGCCGAAAGAAGCGATCAGCATGACTTCAAACCAGACATAAAGGTTGAAAATATCCCCCGTTAAGAAAGCGCCATACACACCAGCCAGTAGAACATGCAACAGTGCGTGGTAGCGCGCGTATGAGGGTTTGGCGCTTAAATCGGCAATCGCATAGATAACGCTAACCAAACCAATAATGGCCGTCACCATGACCATACCGACGCTCAATAAATCAGCGACAAAAACGATGCCAAAGGGGGCTGGCCATTGCCCAAAGGCAATAGATGCTGGGCCATGAGTGTAAATGGTGATCGTGAGTAGAGCGCCAGTAAAGAGATTGATGACACTGCAGATCACACTCAAACCGTTGGTCAGCCAACGATTACGCCCCGCTAAAAAGATCGCAACTGCGGTGAGCAGTGAGATCACAACGGGTAAGGTCAACCCAATCGCGGTCATTCTTCCTCCTCTGAGCGACGCATCTCATCGACGTCCGCGCTGCGAGTCTCAAAATAAGCTCGGTAAAACAACATCAAAGCAAAAACCAGTAAGCCAAAACCGATCACAATGGCGGTTAAAATCAGGGCTTGTGGCAGCGGGTTCGCCGCACCTTCCGCTGGTAACAAGGCTCCTACCTCAATTAATGGTGGTGAGGCGGGGGTTAAGCGTCCTGCGGTAAAAATGGCCAAGTTCACCGCACTACTGAGGAGGATCAGGCCAAACAATAAGCGCAGTAAGTGTCGCTCTAGCATTAAGTAGATACCGGCGGCGACAAAAACACCGACAACAATGCTCCATAATCCTTCCATTAGTCGAGTTCCTCCTTAACGCGCAGCAACATGCTCATGACACCGCCGATGATCGCCAGATAGATGCCGACATCAAAGAGCAGTGGGGTGCCAAGCGGTAAAATTTCTTTCCACCATAATCCAGTTAGGAAAGGTAAACCGACCGCGACACTCATGGCTCCTGCCATAAAACTGAGCAGGATGCCAAACAGAGCAATATTGAGTGGCGAGAAGTGCAGACGATCTCTTACGTATTGGGGCGATTCGGCGAAGAGGAGCAGCGAAAAGCCGATCACCGCGATCAATGCGCCGATAAAGCCCCCGCCGGGAGCATTGTGTCCTCGCAGCAGTAGATAGAGGGAAAACATCAGCATCAAGGCAGTCACAATATGTGCGGTAGTGGCAAAGATTAGAGAATGAATCTTCTGTGGTTGTTCGGTTCGTTTAGGCAAGAGGCTAATCGCGACAAGGCTCGCCATGACGACCACAATGACCTCTCCCAAGGTATCAAAGGCACGAAAATCGACCAAAATGACATTGACGATGTTGCGGCCATGACCGCCGGGAACGCTCTGCTGCGCAAAATAGTCAGACAAAGTGGTATCGATAGGATGCGCTGTGATATTGAGCAGGATTAAGGTTACGGATGCGCCAATCACACTGGCTATCACCGCATTCAATGTGCGACGCGGTACAGAATGGCGAGCGACCGTCGACAAGTAGGGCACATGACGCATCAAAAGCACCACAAACACCACCATCAGTGTTTCGACCAGCAAAAGGGTTTTGGCAACATCAGGAGCGCTGTAAATCATAAAGACCAGCGTCGTCATAAATCCAGCCATGCCGAGCGCTAATACCGACAGCAAACGAGACGTGCTCAGCACACACAACAGCGCAGAAGCGATGAGTGCGAGCGCAATTGCGACTTCATAAAAATGAACATCAAACAGCGAGGCGCTGAAAGTGGCTGGTAAAGGTAGCGGCTGATAGATCAGTATTAAGGCTAAAACGGCAAAAAATAGCAGCATATAACCGCTTGAGCGTTTTTGTTGTAGCATTTGCGTTTGCCAGCTTGCCAATGTCGCTAAATAAGCCAGCACGGCATCAAACATTTGCTCAGCTTTGGGCAGCGGCTTCACTAAGCGCGTGAGCCATGTGACTAGGGTTGCGTAGTTCAGATACAGCACGCCCCCTAACACAAGCGTGATACCACTCAAAGCCAGCGGGATATTGAAGCCTTGCCATAATTTTGCGGCTTGTGGAACGCTGTTTGGATCCATCGCCATGACTGCTGGTATGACTAAATGCTGGTTAATCCAATCCAGGGCAAAAACAGGCAGTAGGAAACTGGCGATAGCCAATCCCATCGCAGGTAGCCAAAGGGATTTTTTCTGTTCGATCGCTTTGGGTGGGTGGCTTTCACTCTCCTTGGTCGCTTGGCCAAAAAAGGGTTTGTAAAGTAGTGCGATGGCTAACGCCACCATCAGCGCATTAATCAGTAATAAGACCAGCGAAATCCACGCAATGCCAGATTCCACACTGGATTTGTACATGTACTCCTTGCTCAAAAATCCGAGCATAGGCGCAACACCGGATTTGGATAAAGCGGCAATAACCGCAGCAATAAGGCTCAGCAGCAAGACGGATTTTAAGTTGCCGAGCTTTTCTCGCTCTCGAGTGCCCGTCGCTTTATCAATATTGCCGACCACCATAAAGAGTGCGGCTTTGTAAAATGAGTGGGCGAAAATAAACAACACAGCAGCGGTCAGCGCGACCTCGGTACCTAATCCCAGCAGCAGGGTTAATTTGCCTAATGCAACATTGGTGCTGTAGGCCAACATCAGTTTTAGATCGGTTTGCTTGAACGCCAGTAGCGCGCACCAAAGTGCCGTTACCGCGCCCACAATGGTTAAGCAGTAGAACCAAAAATCACTACTGGCATAAATCGGTGATAAGCGGGCCAAAAGATAGATTCCCGCCTTAACCATGGTCGCTGAATGCAAGTAAGCGCTCACCGGTGTCGGTGCGGCCATGGCATTGGGTAACCAGAAATGGAATGGAAATTGCGCAGATTTAGTGAATGCACCGAGTAAAACTAAAATCAGCGAAGGCATAAACCACGGATGTTGCGCGATGTGATCCGCGTGCTCAATGATGACGCTGATTTGATAACTATTGGCCATCAAGCCAAGTAAAATCAGTCCGGCTAACAGCGCGAGTCCTCCGGCCCCCGTGACTAAAAGTGACTGTAGGGCATTTTTGCGTGAGACTGGTTTGTCATGATTAAAACCAATCAGCAGATAGGAAGTGATGGTGGTCAGTTCCCAGAAGATGAACAGCAGTAAAATATTGTCGCTTACCACCACGCCAAGCATGGCGAGCATGAAGAGAGTGAGGTAGAGATGAAATGAGAAGCGCGCCGCTTTCTCTTTCATGTAAGCGAGGGCATAGATTTGAATCAAGGCACCGATGCCTGTGATCAACGAGGCAAAAAGAAAAGAGAGCCCGTCAAGTCGGAAACTGAGATTCAGATCCAGCCCAGGAACCCAAGTGACTTGCCAAGCGTTACCGCCGGTTTGATGCCAATAAAACACCCACCCAAATAGAAGGATGGGTAAAACGGCGAAAGGAAGTAATCTCGCCGACACTGTATTTGGGATGAGGGATGTATGCTTATCGAGTCCTGTCTTCAAGATGGCAGCCTCTTCGATGTCATATTAACGCCGCTCAGTGCGTCCTTGTTGCGACGTCCTGAGCGGGTACAGGTATCTACTACTTTGAAAAGTATAGGCTAATTCTTGATAGCGTCGAGTTCGTTGGTGGAAGCGTGACGCATGATCTACTTTGATTGTGAGTCAAAGGGTGTAGGTCGCTCATCAAAATGGCTGCATTCTGAGTCAAAAGGCAGGCTGACGAGCGGTAGCTCATTCGTGAGCATGGCGTCGTAAACACAATCACCGATCGCATTTCTTGGGCAGATATAGAGGTTGGCACGCTCCAACATTTCACAGTGGCAGTGTGGGCAGAACTTTTTCATCACATCCTCCTTAGACTAAGGATCACAACGGTCTCGCCAACAGATGAAGGTCGGTTGACCCAATGTGGCATTACTTACTCGTTTTTGATCGGCGAAACGAATCCTTCTGGTTTAAGAGCGACTAAAGAGCACTCAATCGACTGAACGATGTTTTCTGCCGTATTGCCAATCACAAAGCCTGCAATACCGGTTCTAGCGAGAGTCCCCATCACTAGAATATCGATATTCTCTTGCGTGACCCATTCGGGGATCAGTTCATCCGGCTTACCGTGCAGATGGTGTATCACTAACTCGCCTGTAATGCCTGATTCATCAATCAGTTGACGTAAGGCCTGCTCATGTCTGATTTTTGCTTGTGCGATTTCTTCGGCGATTTGCTGCTGCTCAACTTGAATCCATACCTGATCATGCAGGTAGTTTTCTAAATAGTATTCCCAGCAGGAAACAATATGCAGGCGACTGTCACACGTGTTGGCAATTGAGCGTGATAATTCGAGTAAACGCAATGCCAGGGCCTTTTGCTGCTCGGTCGTGGTGATAGGGTCGATAGCCACCGCAACACGCCGATTGGCTTTTGGCTTGGCTAACGGGCGATGCAACCAAACTGGGCAAGGGCATTTTCTCAGCAGTGTCATATCCAAAGCTTTAAAACCTTGCTGACTATGAGTCATAGGTTCCGCTTCTTTGATCAACAGATCGATATGATGGTTGAGTGCTGACTTAATAATCGCGACCGCGGGTTGCTCGCTGTGCTCAACCATTAAAGGAAAAGGAACCTCATCTTTATGGATGTGGTGCTGTGAACGGCACGCCTCTACGGTTTCCATCAAAGTGTTCAGATAGGATTGCTCGTAGGGTTCTTGATAGCGTTGTAGATCGGCAGGAAATGCTGGAAATGCAATCAAACCAGCAAGTTGACCGCGGTTATTGTAAGCAAGTTGAATCGCTTGCTCCAACGCGTCACTGTGTCCGGGTAAGCCTTGAGTTGCAAATAAGATATTCTTAAATTTTTTCATAGCCAGCTCCTTGGTTGATTAAAGATTAGTCATATTGCTGGCCTATGTCATAGCGAGTAATTGTAAGGGTTTATGTAATGCTGAGATTAGATCTCATCGATATGCTTGTCTGCGCGATAAAATAGGGAAGCCGCAGCGATACGTAAGAAATTGTTTCGCTGCGGCTTCTTTGTATTGATGGAGTCGCTTTTGACGTTATCCCTTAAACGCAGGTAACAAATTGGCCATCGCCATCATATGAAAAACCGCGGTAAGCACACCAAAGATCAGAACAAGTCCGAGAGCTAGATTGCCTCCCGGTACGACAAACCCCTGCGCTCCATTGGCTAAAGTGCGCGATTTACGCGCAAGCAGTACTGGGATAATACAGGCCCAAATAGTGGCGGCTGCGCCTGCGTAACCGATCGCAATGATAAAGCCGAATGGGAACAGCAAAGAGAGAATGAGAGGTGGCAAAAAGGTGACCAGCCAAGTTTTGGTACGCCCTTGTTTACAGTTGCTGAACTGAAATAAATCGGCCAGAAAATCAAATACGCCTAAGCCAACGCCGATAAAGGAAGATAGGATCGCGGCCATCGAAAAGGCGTTGATCGCTTGTGAGACTTTCTCCGACTCCACCACCGAACCTAAGGCTTTTAAAAGCACATCCACATTCCCACCTTGCTGTATGACAGGCGCAAAATCGGCACGAGGTAAATTGCCAAAAATGCTAAATAGCCAAAGCGCATAAAGACTTAGCGCAATCACTGTGCCTCCCAAAATCGCGTACTTGGCTTTGCGCTCTTCGCCGTAATAGGCACGCATGGATGAAACGGAGTGATGATAACCAAACGAGGTCAGCGCAACGGGCAGCATTGCCATCGCATAAGGAGCGTACTCACCACTTTGATTTAGGGTGTCAAATAGGATGGATGTTTTCACATTGATCGCTAATCCTGAAACACCAAAAATAAAGCTCAGAACCATAAATACGATCAAAATAACCGAGATACGATCCACTGCGCGAGTCGAATGCCAAACGAAAGCGGAAAATACCGCCACGAACAGTATCGAGGCTATTTTGCTATTGATATGCAGTAAATCCTGCAAAATCAAACCAGAAGAGGTGATGTAGGCGTACAACAAAATGCCGCCGACAAAGTAAACGGTCAGGTTGTTAAAGCGATTGATATGGCTGCCTAGCATATCTTTGGTCACGGTATTAAACGAGACTCGAAGATCATAGTGTTTAAAGGCTTCAAGTAGCATCCAGCCTGAAAGCGTCATGACCGCCATGGTTAAAGCGAGCGCCAACATAGACCAGAGAGTCCATGCGCCGGCACCTGCGCTGGGGAGACCAAGCATACCAGCACCTACGCAGACGCTGGCAATAATGCAGGCTCCCCCAAACAGTGAGGGTTGTTTCGACATGATAAAATCCTTGGGTTTCACGTTATTGTTGATTTTGTTGTTATGTTTTTCAGGTCAAAAAAAGGCAGCCTATGCAGGCTGCACTTTTTCAATACCGTATTAGGCTTTTTCTTTTAAGCGAGCCGTAAAGTGGCGTAGCACGGGTGGCTCGTAAGTAAACTCCAATCCTTTGACGTTACGAGCATTGGCTTTCACCTTCTCAAATGCTTCGATGATGAAATCCATGTGCGTTTGCGTATAAGTCGCGCGTGGAATGGTTAAACGGAGCAATTCGGCTGGGCAAGGATGCTGTTTTCCGGTTGCAGGATCGCGTCCTAGTAGTAATGAGCCAATTTCTACTGCGCGAATGCCTGCGACTTTATAGAGTTCACAAGCTAAAGCGTGAGCAGGGAATTGATCTGCTGGGATGTGAGGCAGCAGTTTACCCGCATCGACAAATGCAGCATGGCCGCCAGCTTGTTGGCAAATAACCCCAATCGCTTCTAAACCATTGACCAGATACTCCACTTGGTTAATGCGATAAGCGAGCCAATCTTGGCGCATACCGTCATACAAGCCAACCGCCAACCGCTCCATCGCACCGCCTTCTAAGCCACCGTATGTAGGGAAGCCTTCTTGCACCACACACAGGGTTCGGCATTCGGTGTACACGTCAAAGAAGCTTTCGTCTTTGAAGCAGAGTAAGCCGCCCATTTGCACCATGGCATCCTTTTTGGCCGACATCGCGAGTCCATCGGCGTATTTGTAAGCTTCACGCGTGATCTCTTCGATACTCCAGTTGCGGTAATCACGCTCACGTTGCTGAATAAAATACGCATTTTCAGCAAAACGAGCAGAATCCATGATCACGGGAATGTCGTAACGCTGGGCAATCTCATACACGGCTTTTAAGTTGGCGATCGAAACTGGCTGGCCACCCGCAGAGTTACAAGTGATGGTGCTGACAATATATGGGACGTTTGCTGGGCCCGCTTCAAGGATGGCTTGTTCGAGCTTTTCTAAGTCGAAATTGCCTTTAAAATCAGCTTTGACACCAGTATCAAACGCTTCCTCGGTGTACACGTTTTTAGCAACACAGCAGTTAATTTGGGTATGGCCTTGAGTGGTATCGAAAAAGTAGTTAGATAGTGCGACCATTTTACTGCGATCGAGTCCTTTCTCTTTTTCACGCTTTTTAATCAAAACAGGAATATAAATCTGCTCTGCACCACGACCTTGGTGGGTCGGAATCGTGTATTCATAACCAAAAATATCTTTAACCGCTCTCGCGAGTGCGTGGTAGCTGCGGCTGCCGCTGTAGGCTTCATCACCACGGAACATCGCGGCTTGCATCTCCTGCGTGATAGCGCCAGTGCCGCTGTCGGTGAGCAGGTCAATAAATACATCTTCACTATCGAGCAAAAAGGGGTTCATTCCGGCATTTAAAATCGCCTTTTCACGATATTCCCGTGTGGTGCGTTTAACTGGTTCAATAACACGAATACGAAAAGGTTCTGGTAAGTGTTTAAAATTTTCCATGCTGGGTATTCCTAAAAATTAAAATATAAAGTCATGCAAGGAATAAATGAAATTCCTTGTGCTGAGATTGATTCACTATGCAGCTATAACGTAAATAATATCTACGTCGAAGCGAATGCATATTTAATGCTTACAAAGCTTAAAACGCATATTTATATTTATTCAATGGCTTAACTAAACACAGATAAACACCAATATAAGTCATTAGATAGACTTAAAATTGTCGATATCTGGCAGTAAGCGATATCCCCTGCTTACTTGAAGCTGCAGCGTTGTTGGCAACGTTCGTTCACCGCCAATCCCAGAGTTTATCTATGCTCATGGGGATGAACACCCTTGCCTACTACCTGCAATTCCAAGTGGTATGGGTATGTAAAGCCATGCGTCAAGCAAGTAAGACAGCGGAATAACAAAACCGGATTGCAGTCGATTGACTGCAAAAACATGCCTAGTCATCCACGCGAGAAGGGATTACGCAGGAAAGAAGAAAGCGATTTTATAATCGAGGGTAAACCAGATACTAGAGTTGTTGTGCGTTCTCATATTTTCACCTATTTGAAATGATTCATTTCAAACCCACTTTGATTATGGATGAAAATAGCCATTCGTCATCTGACAAATGAATAAATTGAGAATACGCTAACAAAAAATAAAACAGTGGGTGGTGAATCACATTTATTCCGCTATTTTTCTCTGCATCCAGATGCAGGAAGATATTTACTTTTCTCACGCTTCGCTTTAGTCTGCCCGCTGAGTTATCGACGATATTCAATATTCACAATGTTTGAGAAAACGCATCTTATAAAATTGGCACAAATGAAAATGCCATTTGGTAAATACGCAGGTCGAGTTTTGATTGATTTGCCAGAACCTTATTTACTTTGGTTTCAAAAACAAGGTTTTCCAGAAGGGGAGCTAGGCGTGTTACTAGAGCTTTGCCTAGCGATCAAAATTGAGGGGCTAGAATCCTTAGTCAAACCTTTAAAACAGTAACCAAACTGGATTGCTGCGCCATGTTGTGGCGATCTCTTGGTCTGCGCTTTCAGCGCGAGACCAACCCATTTACCACTCAATAAGGATGGGCACACCGGGCTGAACTAGGCTTAAAAACTCATCCATTTCTTGATTGGTAATGGCAATGCAGCCGTTCGTCCAATCAAAGCTTTGTACGAACCCCGGCTCTCTCTCATCACCGTTTTTTAAGCCATGAATCTTAATATCACCACCGGGATTTACGCCGCGCAATTGAGCGAGCTGCAGATCGCGAGTGTTGGGGTAGCTAATGTGTATCGAACGGTAGAAGCTCGAATCTTCAATAATAAAGTCTAAAAGATAGTGTCCCTCTGGTGTGCGTTGATCGCCTTCTTGCTGCTTATGCCCTTTAGGCGATTTTCCTAGAGCAATACGATACTCACGGATGATTTCATTGCCTTGGAGTAAGTACATACGCCGTTTCGATTTATCCACTTTGACTAAATCGACTTGCGCATAACTCAGGTTAGGGAAAATCAGCAATAACAGCAGTACGGCAGAGAAAAGACGCATAGGAGACCCAAGATGGAAACAAACTGCGCCTAATTCTAGCAGATATCTTCTTTCTACTTGAAGCTGCGGTGTGGTTAGCCATGCTGACTTCACACTCCGCACAGCGCTTAAGAGAGTGTGTCTACCTCAAAGTCCAAATCGGTCGGGGAGGAATTTGAAAAACCAGGGCTATTGCAAGGAGACAGTAACCACAAAAAACTGACTCATTAATGAGAAAGCATTCAAAAAGAGTATGCTATTGATGCAATAAATGGAAACAACCTCGCAAAAATGCTGGCTGTGCCGAGGATGCGATCAGTTATTTAAAAAAAGTGCGGCGTAGTTAACAGCCAGAAGGATAACCAATTGATTGCTTATCAGAATTTCGGCCATGATTTCGCATAAAACAAAGATTAAGTCAGGCTGCGCATGTTTCCTCGAACCCTACTCAAAAGAGTTACCTCAAGTCGTAATTATCGAATGTTGGCCGAGACCACGTTTGAGTACTTAACGACATTTTTATTATCGCAATCAGCAGGGATCGTACGAGCACCATCTCAAGACGTGGCAGGTCACACCTTACTCTCTTCCAACACGTTTACGCCGCTAGAAGCGTATCCTGAAGCCTTTTGGGCATGGGCTGCGCAGTTTGATACTTCCGATGGTTTGATCCCTTTTGCCATCAATACCTGTCGCTGGAACTATTTGCCAGTGATGGGCGGTGAGTCGTTTATTTTTATGCTGGATAATCATCCTCAGCATCGGACTTATCTGATCATTCAAGCGGCATGCGTCGATAAAGTACACCTGAGCACTCAATCCGGTGAGTTGGATTTTTTACAGTTAATTGCAGCGAAATGGCAATGCTTACGAGCGGAAATTGAAGCATCGAAAGAGTTTAAAAATCGTGATTTACGTGAGGCGCAGTACCTTAGTGAAATTCGTCAGCGAGAGCAGTTTATTGACAACATGAAGCTGGTGCATCAAGTCGCGCTCGAGTTGTCCAACCCCGCCAATCTTGATGAGCTACACCGCGCATCGGTCGAGGCTATGCGACATCGTCTCGGGTTTGATCGATCCGCGCTCTTGTTGCTTGATATGAAAAAGCGTTGCTTCAGCGGTACTTATGGTACCGATGAGCACGGTAATACGATTGATGAACAGCACACCCAGTATGATCTGCACCAATTAGAGCCTCAATATCTCGAAGCTTTATCCAATGAAGAGTGCACTTTGATGGTGGTGGAAGATGTGCCTTTGTACACCGTCGGACAGGTAGTGGGACAAGGCTGGAATGCCATGCTGATTTTGCGTGATGGTAATGACACCATAGGCTGGATTGCCATCGACAACTATATCAATCGGCAGCCGATTACCGAGTATCAAAAGCAGATGCTTGAGTCGTTTGGCTCATTGCTCGCGCAAATTTATATTCGTAAAAAGCAGGAACAAAACGTACGTATGCTGCATGCCAGCATGGTCGAACTGTCTCGCTGTATGACAGTCAGTGAAGTGTGTAAATCGGCAGTCACCTTTGCGATCAACCGAATGGGGATTGATCGCATGGCGGTGTTTTTGACGGATGAAGCTTGCTCTTATATTCAGGGGACGTGGGGGACGGATATTCAAGGCAATATTGTCGATGAATCCTATTTCCGTGGTTCAACGCATGAAAATGACATTGTCGACCTTGCCAAAGTGTACCCAAACGAAGTGGTGTTTAAAGAGAGTGTTCCCATCTATCACGACTGTAAAATTGTCGGTTATGGTTGGACGGCGATGACCATGCTCACCGACAAAGGCACCCCGATTGCCTTTATTGCGGCGGATAATTTGATCCGACGTTCCCCCTTGACTTCACAACTGCGTGAAGTGATTCGTATGTTTGCTTCAAACCTCACCGAAGTCTTGATGCGAGCCAAAGCCCAAGAAGCGATCTCGGTACTCAATGAAACGCTGGAGCTTGAGGTGCGTAATCGCACTCGTGATTTGCAAAAGGCCAACGAAAAACTCGATTTAATGGCGAAATTAGATCCGCTGACTCGTTTAGGGAATCGCCGTATGCTTGAGCACCAACTGGAGCAAACTTGCGAACAGACCATCAAAGAGGTGGTCAATTATGGCGTGATCTTGCTTGATATTGACCATTTCGGGCTTTTCAACAACTGCTATGGTCATCTTGAAGGCGATATTGCTCTGATGCGGATTGGTAATATCCTCAGTCGACATGCGCAATCTGAGCATGAACTGTTCTGTCGTATTGGTGGGGAAGAGTTTCTGCTTTTAGTCGCCAATCGAAGCGCCGAGGAGATTCACTTACTGGCTGAAAATATTCGTAAAAGTATTGAAGCAGAATGCATTGAACACTGCGAAAATCCCAGTGGTGAGCTACTGACCGTATCGATTGGTTATGCTGCTTCTCGTTATAAACCGCGAGAGATTCAATTTGATCAGCTCTATGCAGAAGCGGATAAAGCCTTGTACAGAGCGAAAAGCCAAGGACGGAATCAGGTTATTGGCGTTATTGTTGAAAATATCGACTGCATACAGGCAGAAATGTAGCATTATCCAGCAGATTTCTTACGCTTTGGCAAATAACACAAATAAATGTAGCGTTTCGAAAAAATACGTGTATAGTTTATCTCGGCTCTTAGGTAAGAGTTGTTAATGTTAAATTCAGTGAAAGTTCAATCTCAGATCGTTATCGATTTCTCGTTAAACCTGCGTCAACTTTGTCTTGATATACCATTCAATAGCTTTCGTTATCAGCCAAATAAACTCATAGCAAATATATATCAGAGGTTACTATGTCTCAGAAAATGACTGGTTCAGTAAAATGGTTCAACGAAACTAAAGGTTTTGGTTTCATCTCTCAAGACAACGGCGGTCAAGACGTGTTCGTACACTTCAAGTCTATCGTTTCTGAAGGCTTCAAAACTCTGGCTGAAGGCCAGCGTGTAAGCTTCACCGTTGAGCAAGGCAAAAAAGGCCCACAAGCTGCTCAAGTTACTGCGCTGTAATTAGCTCAGATTGATTCTAAAAGGGGCGTGGTGAAAACCACGCCCCTTTTTACTTTCTAATAGATTGTTTTCTAACATTGTTTTCTAACAAAAATTGCTTTCTAAAAAATGACTTTCTAATGAATGGCTTTCCATTCATTTTTTGCTTTCGATGAATGCGCTCTTATCCCAAACACCCTAGTGTTGCTGTTCAGTGAGCTCATCCCTATCAGCCTCATCCCTATCAGCATAGACAAGACGTGATTCTCATCTTGCCCACACTGTTGCTGCAAGACGTGGTTAGGGTGTATCAATCGGACAAGTAATACTCAACGGTGGTGACCACGCGTACATTTTTGATGTATGGCGTATTGTTATCACGATCAGTAATGGAAAACTGTCCTTGTGAAGCCGTTTTGATCTTGCCTAGCGTGCTTTGCGAATCTTTTGCAAACTTCTGCGCGACTTCTCTTGCCTGCTTCGTCGCCTCTTCAATCATGTCTGGTTTGATGGCATTGAGCCCGGTGAAGCTAAATTCAACGCGATTGTTGTAAGGATCTTGGTTAAAAACCACGCCTTGCTTACCCAACTGACCAATTTCGCTAATGATTTTGCGTACTTGATCGACTTGTTTGCTGTACACGGTCAAGGTTTGAGTCGCTAAATAGCGAAACTCAGCGCGGTCTTCACCATATTGTTGAGCTTTTTTATCGATCACTGCAGGTGCTGAAAGGGAAATCGCTGCGCGATCCACGCCTTTTTCCACTAAGAATTGGGTAATAAGCTGAGTTTGCTGATCGACAGTGGCAAACAGAGAAGAGAGTTGATTATCCGCAACGGTAAACTGAATAGGCCAGATGACGGTATCGGCCACCACTTCACGTTCAGACAGCCCTTTCACCGCCACAACGCGCTCGTACTCTTTAAACTTAACCGCCATTTGTTGTACCAAGAAGCCCAGTGCGGAAAGCCCGATAATCAGGCTTAGTCCGAGCACAGTGGCGGCTTTGGTATTGATATTGGTCATGGATGTCCTCCCATTGATTGACCTTTTAACTGACGACAGAGAAGTACCACACCTAGTCACATTCTCCACCATTTTTCATCGCGCTCTAAATTACTCTTACCACGCTTAACAAGCTATCCCTCGAGAACATGAAATTGTCAGCCTCCTGTCAAAGCCAAGGTTATAACGGCGGTAAGGTGGATGAACGGCTGCGCTGCATTTTTCCTTGCTGTTTCTGTTTAGCCACAAACCAATTTTTCAAGGGATTGAAATCCGGTTGCTCTGTCCGCTCCGAGAAACAAGCTTGCTGTAATGTATGGACAAGAGCCGTCAGGGTTTGCTCCTCTTCTTGATTCAGTATCACTTCCTTTTGCCAAGTACGTAACGCTGGGCTCAGAGCCAGTACGTCTTGTTGCTCGATAGCTTGTAGCACGGCTTGATAGGCGCAAGACGGTGCGTGATAGGCCGCTTTCGTTTTATGGTTCGCCTGAGAGTCGGTGTGCTTGTGACGCCACAACATCCAAGCTAAAAGGGCTGTGCTGAGCCACAGCAGCGCAAACAGCAGAGTGATATATGGCCAATAGCCAGCGTCGACGACCTGCCGGATCTCAGGAGTACTCGGCTGGCTCGGCGTGGGTAATACAGGCGTTTCTTCGCTGGGTTTGACTTGCAAAGTCATGCCTGCCACTTGGCTGGTCTGTTCCGCTTGTGTCTGGGTGTTCCACCAGTTGAGGCTGAACTCGGGTAAGTGAATTTCGCCTGCCTGACGAGGGATCAGCACTTGCTTGAATGTCATTACGGTATCGCCATTATCCAGCGTACTAAATTGTGGCTTCTCAGCATAGACGCTGATGCTCTCTGGGTATGGGATGTGGATGTTTGGCAATTGTTGTTGAGTCAACCCACTGACTTGCAGACGAATCTCACGTGTAATGGCATGGCCAACTTGAGTCGAGTAGGCAGTGGTTGAGTCGAGCGTTTGTTGCCCATCCTGCCACTCTTGAGTCAGGCTCAGCTTGGCGGTGGGCAGCCAAGTGCCCTGATAGTGTTTGGGTTTTTCTAATACTTGGATTGAGTAGTTTTTGGCCTTAGTCAGTATTGGGATTAAGCGAGTATTGCCACTGTATTGGTTACCATACAATAAGCCGGCCTTAAGCACAGGCTCACTTAAGGTAAACTGGCCTGCCTGTTCAGCGGTGATGCGAAAGGATTGTTCGACAATCGTCACTTCTACCCCATTGAGCACACTCGGATACTGTTTCGGCTCGCTCGCCGATTCTAAACGCATGCCCTCGACTTTCGGTGGGGTAATGTTGGGGTCGCGTAGGCGACGAATGTCTTCCTTAATGATCAACTGCGCGTGGAATAGTGTGCTTTCACCAGGATAAAGCTCTGTTCGTTCTAAACGGCTGCGTACCTCCGCCAACTCTTCTTGGGCAGGTTGGTCTTGATCTTCAGTCACTTGGATCGCGATAGGGGAGGTTTGGTGACTCCCTAACTGGAAACTTGGGATAGTGACTATGCCTACTTTTTGCGCCGCAAGAGCAACGGTCCATTCACTGCGTTGTGAGTAGTTGCCATTGATGATATTGGTCGAGGAGGCAAAACTCGGCTGACCAACAAAAAAGTCAGGCTCCAGTTGGGAAAAATCGAGGGCATCGGCAGAGACTTTGTCATGACTGACAACTCGCAGCTGAAATACTTCATTTTTGACCACTTTATTTTTGCTGACACTGGCCACTAAATCAGCGGAATGCGCGGGAAGTGCCAGCAAACTTACCAGCAGCGTTAGCCAAAAAAGTACGGATTGAAACGGTGCGTGTATCTTTACCATGGCTGATCGGGTTCCGTGGGTTGAGGTTTACGTTGGGCTTGCAGAATAAATTGCGCGCGCAGTAGTGCACTCGGATCGCGAGCACTCTCGACTTGCTCCAACTTACGTAACATAGGGTCAAGATTGGGATCAGAAGAGGTGGTGACCGACGTGGATGGCTGAGCGGCATTGGCTTTGTCACTCTGCTCATCGTTTTGCTCGGTTCCACTTGGCTGTCCATTTTGCGAATCTTTTGATTGCTCCCGGTGCGCGCTGGGTTCCCCAGCTTGCGCATCATCCACAGCGTTTGGTTGCTCCTGTGGTTTTGCATTCGCTTTGGGCTCAGTACTCTCTTGTAGATCCTGCTGTGGATCAGGCGTCGAGGCGCCTTTTGTTTGAGAGCTCGCCTCTTGCTCCTGAGCTGTATTTGAGGGATTTGCTGATGAGTCTTCTTGCGCTTCTTGACCGGAGGCGCCTGATGACGAATCCTGCTGTTGCTGTTGCTGTTGCTGTTGCTGTTGCTGTTGCTGTTGCTGTTGCTGTTGCTGTTGCTGTGCAGCTTTGACCACGTCTAAATTGTGTCGTGCATCTTGATGATTCGGCTCTTGCTTGAGAACGTGTTCGTACAAATCCTGCGCTTTCTGTAACTCTCCTGCTTGCGCATAAGCATTGGCGAGATTGTACTGCGTGGCAGTATCAGGGTTAGCGATTTGCGAATAGGCGTCAATGGCCCCTTGGTAATCTTTGGCATAGTAACGAGCAGCGCCTTGCCAGCGTGGATCGCGAAAGGCTTCAGCGGCTTGCGCATATTGCTCATTGTTGAACATGCGCATCGCTTGCTGATCTTGATTTAACCATGCAGAGGCCCAAGCCTGCTGGTTGGGCAAACTCACACCGAAAAGCAGCAGTAAGCTGAAAATCACCCCACGGCGAAATAGGCATAAAGCGGCGATCAAGAGGGGCAATACTAACCAGTAACCGTTATTGACGCGCTCCGTGATGGCTTGACGAGAAGTCGATTCGGCAATATCAATCGGCTGCTGAGTCAGGCTGAGGATGTGCGCCACATCTGCGCCATCCGCACGATACGCAGTCAGCACGCCTTGAACACTTTGTGAGAGCTGCTGTAATTGGTCAAATGCGGTTTTGGCAATCACGGTCTGGCCTTGACGATCTTTTAGCAGGCTACCATCACCTAAAGGAATAGGCGCGCCGCTAGGAGTACCGATCGCAAGCGTCACCAAACGCCATGGGCTACCTTGTAACAACGAGATCAATTTTTCTCGTTCTGTCACACTCATATCATCGGTGATAAGAATCAGATCCCCTTGCTGATGACCTGATTGCTGGAGCATGGTGATCGCTAAACTCACTGCGGCAGCGGCATCTGAGCCTTGATAAGGCATGATGTCTGGAGAGAGATTCGGCAGCAGATTGGCGAGCGTTGCACTGTCACTCGTCAGCGGGCTCACCACATAAGCATCGGCGGCGTAAGCCACTAAGCCCGTGCTGCCTTCTTGCCAACCTTTTAGGAGATCAAGTGCCTTATAACGCGCCTGTGTTAAACGGTTTGGCGCTAGGTCGGTTGCGTACATCGAGCGTGACATATCCATAATTAACACACGTGCGGCGCTATTTTGCACACTCGGACGTTCAGCGGATTGCCAGCTTGGGCCCGCCATCGCAAGGGTAGCGACGATCCAACTGAGTGCCAATACACCCCCAAAAGAGCGCCGCGTGCGAGTTTCAATTCCCAACGCTTGCGCGAGATGAGGGGCAATCAATCCCCGTTGGTTTTGGCGCAGCCCTCGCCAAGCGGCGAGCAACAACAGAGGCACCAACAACCCTAACCAGTGTGGGTAGAGAAAAATCAACGATGACATGTTATCTCCTCACGATAACCAAAATGACCGAGAGCAGCAGTGCCAAACCCAGTGGATAGAAAAACCACTCGGTTTGTGGGCGCCAAGTTTGATTGGATTGGCTAATTGGCTCCAGTTGGTTAATGGTGTCATAGATGTTTTGCAAATCTTGTTGATTACGGGCGCGGAAATAGTGTCCACCTGTGGTGGTCGCGATGGTTTGCAGTGTCTTTTCATCCAGATCTTGCGCGGTATTCACCTTACGACTGAACAGGAAATCTTTGACCACCATTTCACCTGCACCGACGCCGACGGTATAAATCGTGGTGTTGTACTGTTTGGCGATATTGGCGGCTTCAAGCGGGTCAAGCACTCCTGCGGTATTGCTGCCATCACTGAGCAAAATCATCACGCGTTGCGGCGCATCACTGTCGATAAAGGTTTTGGTCGCGAGTCCAATCCCTTCACCAATCGCGGTTTGAGTGCCGATAAGTTTAAGTACCGTTTGATTAAGCTGGTTAGCGACGGTTTGTCTATCCAACGTCAAAGGCGTTTGCAGATAGGCGTGATCGGCAAACAGGATCAGTCCGATACGATCGCCTTCGCGCTTGGCGATAAATTCAGACAATACCTGTTTGACTGCAGTTAACCTATCCACCATCTGCTGGCCAGACTGCATATCCTCTTGACTCATCGAGTAGGAGAGGTCGACCACCAGCATTAGGTCGCGATGTGACGTACTGGTGCTGATAGGATCTCCGTACCACACGGGTCTTGCCGCAGCGGTGAGCAGCAAAAACCATACACCAACCGCGAGTAATCGAGGAAGCCAAGTCGCGGGGCGTGAACCTGATGTGCTGGGAAGGTAGGGCAGCTTAATCGCCGCCCGAGGTTTGAGGGCTGGAGTAAAAAAATAGATAACCCAAGGCAGTGGTAGAAAAAACAGCATCCACCACCAAATAAACTCAAAACTTGCCAATGCCTGATTTTCTCCGCTTTTTCGGCGGCAAGGCGCTTTCTACCCAGTGATAACAGTGGTGAACCAGCTCATCAGCATTGTTCACTTTTTGTTTCTGGTATAAGGCTTGCTGCCACAAGGTTTCGTTGGGTACGAAGAGTGGATGGCCCACTTGGGCATCTAAAAAGGCGTACCAATCTTTACCGGTTAAATGCGCAATCTCCTCGCGAGGGTAGTAGCACAGTGCCGCCTGACGAACCAATTCAATAGCAGAAGAGGGCGTTTGCGGAGTCACTGTCAAACTCAAAAGGCGTAATGCGGTTTTTTTAGGGGCCAGCCGACGGCGATGCCAACGCACTGCCAATCCGATAATAAGCATCACGATAAGAATGCCGGCTAAACTTGCCCACCATCCCCAAGCCAATGGAAACCAGCTAGGGAGTTCAGGCAGATGTAGGCCGTTGAGATCCAGTGATGTGGTTGACGATTCCTTCATTTCTTATGGTCCGATAATTGTTGCAGCAAAGGTATCCCGCTTGAAACTGAGCGGTAGTCCATTTCCAATAATAGACAGAGTGATTTTAGTTTTTCTTTTTGAGTTTCAAAGGCTTTTTTGATACCTGCCCGCGTACTATTTATCGAAAAGTTGAGCCAGCGCGTCTCTTGGTTATTTTGTACTTGCTCAATACCACGAAATGAGGTGTCTCCTTGCTCTAAAGGATCATGAATCTGTACCAGCTGCACGCGATTATGGCGACAGAGTTGACGCAGCGATAGTGCGTGTTGCTCGGTATCCAAATCGACAAAATCACTGATCAGCACCACTTCGCTGTCTTTTGGGCACAAACGGTTAAGGGTACTGAGCACCTCATGCAGCGCCAGTGTGCGCGTCGTGGGTTGTGTGGGTGGAATATGCTGCTGCGCTTCAACGCATGCCGCTAAGATGGTAAGCACGCCGCGCTGGCGGCTACCGGGTTTGATTTCGATCAGCCGATGCCCCAAATCAATCACTGCGCCAACTCGGTCTTGTTGTTTCACGGCAAGCCAGCTTAGCAAGCTTGCCAAATGTGCCGCTTGCACCGATTTCAGCAGTAAACAGGAGCCAAACTGCATCGAGGGACTGAGATCGATATAGAGCACCACCGTTCTTTCGCGCTCTTCACTGAACAGCTTAGTATGGGGTTTACCTGTTCGTGCGGTGACTCGCCAATCAATCGTACGAATGTCATCACCCGCTTGATATTGGCGCACTTCCGAGAAATCCATCCCACGTCCTAAACGCCGACTCTGATGCTGACCGACGCGCTGTGACCAAATTTGACGTGCTGGGGGTAAAAAATGCACGGTCTGCTGCTCATAAGCGAGCAACTCCTCCAAACACAAAGACACCCCATTGGCATGTAAGGGGAGGGCGTGTGGCATCGTCATGATTTATGCACTACCAACCAGTGACAACAGGTGCGAGATGATTTTATTTGGGTGAATTCCTTCCGCTTGCGCCTGATAGCTGAGCAACAGTCGATGGCGCAGCACAGAGAATGCCATTACTTGTACATCATCCGGCGTGACAAAATCGCGTCCTTGTAACCAAGCGTGAGCACGGGCGCAGCGATCCAGCGCAATCGTCGCGCGTGGGCTGACTCCCATCGTCAGCCATTGTGCCAGTTTGGCATCGTAGTTGGCAGGATGGCGCGTCGCCATCACCAGTCGTACGAGGTAGTTTTCAATCGCTTCAGCCATATGCACATTGAGCACCTCTTGGCGAGCACTAAACACCTGCTGCTGGGTTAGCAAAGGTTTATTGATGGCTTGTTGTCCTTTTGCCTCACCTCGGTTGAGGCGCAAAATTGCCAACTCATCTTCTGCATTGGGGTAGTTCACCTCTAAATGCAGTAAAAAGCGGTCGAGCTGAGCTTCTGGAAGCGGATAAGTCCCCTCTTGCTCAATCGGGTTTTGGGTAGCCATCACCAAAAAAAGCTCAGGTAAACGATAGGTTTTACGGCCTGCAGAAATCTGTTTCTCCGCCATCGCTTCGAGCATTGCCGCCTGCACTTTCGCTGGGGCACGGTTTATCTCATCGGCCAGCACCAAGGCATTAAAAATGGGGCCAGATTGAAAGACAAATTCGCCCGTTTCTGGACGATACACATCGCTGCCAGTTAGATCGGCTGGGAGTAAGTCAGGGGTAAATTGAATGCGGTGGAAATCACCTTCAATACAATCAGCCAGTGATTTGACGGCACGTGTTTTCGCCAGCCCCGGCGGGCCTTCCACCAGAATATGTCCATCAGCCAGCAGAGCAATCAGCAGTTGGTTGATGAAATCCGTTTGACCTATGACTTGTTGGTTTAGGTAGTGCTGCAAAGTTTGAAAGGATTGAAACGACATGAAAACTTCTACTCCTAGATTTCTCAGCGATTAGTGTTGCGTAACATCCAGAAAGTTCCACAAAAAATCCCACAGCCAGCATGGATGTTGAAAAAATGCGCATTTATATGTGGTTGAACATAAAAAGCGACTATTTTAATGAATGCTAAGCAGCGATTTATAAACAGCACTTGGGTATTTTCAGTTGAAAGTGTGATGTATGGCAACTTTGGAACTGGGTTTTGTGAGAATTTTCTTAAGTGGCGTGATCTTAAGTCGATAATGTAGAGGTTTCGTAGATAGCCATGATTAGGCGGGAGAATATGTTCAAACTGCATCAGATGAGTATTAAGCAAAAGGTTGTGTTAGGGGTCACTCTCGCCGTACTGGCATCCACCCTGATTGTGGGTGTGATGGCACAGCGCCAAGCGCGAGAGGTGCTAGAGCATCGCTTAGTCGATTTAGAACTGCCCAATATTTTGAAGTTGATTAAAAGCGATATTGACCATGAAGTGCTACAACTGCTTGCTTCTGCTCAGCAAATTGCCAGCAATGAGTTTGTGCAGCAAGCGATTGCTACCACAGAAAGAGATCCAGCAACAGAAGCGTTATTAGTGAAGCAGTTGAACAACTTACGCGATCAATACCGCCTGAATGATGCGTCGGTAGCCAACCGAAAAACGGCATATTACTGGAACCAGAATGGCTTTTTGCGTGAGCTGAATCAGCAGCAAGACGGATGGTTTTTTGGCTTTATCGGCTCAGGAAAGCCGACCATGGTCAGCATGTTCCAAGAGGCGAATGGCGAAGTCAAAATGTTTGCCAACTACCAGTTGGTGAATGGCAATACCATGTCTGGTATGTCTAAGTCGATGGATGACATGGTGCGTCTGCTCAACAGTTTTAAAATTGAAGACACCGGTTTTGTGTTTTTGACCAATGCACAGGGTGAGGTACAAATCCACCGGCAGAAAGAGCAAGTAAAATCGAGCTTACAGCAAATTTATGGTTCAGGGGCGAGTGCGCTGCTGAACAAATCCGGCTTCAACTTGATTTCGACGGACTATCAAGGTGAAGAAGTCATGGTAGCGAGCATTTACATCGAGAGCATGGATTGGTTCTTGGTCGGCACCGTGCCTGTGCATGAGGTGTTTGCGGAATTGGATGCTGTAGCACAGCGTATGATGCTCACGACGCTGGCGGTAGCTGCCATCTTTATTTTTATGGGGATTTTCCTGGCTAACAGTATCGCTATGCCGATCAATCAGATAGCCAAACGCTTTACCGATTTGGGCAGAGGGGATGGTGATCTCTCGCAGCGTATTGAAGTGAAAGGCAATGATGAAATCGCTCAGCTTTCCAAAGGCTTTAATGGTTTTATTGAGAAGATCCATCAATCGATAAAAGACGTTGCCCAAACCAGCCGTGAGTTGCAAGTGGCCGCCGAAGGGGTATCACGCAAAGCGTTAGTCACCCACGATAATAGCCAGCAGCAGCGCGACCAAACGATCCAAGTGGTTACCGCCATCAACCAAATGGGGGCGACGATCAGTGAAATCGCCTCTAATGCGGCGACTGCGGCCGAAACGGCGAATCAAGCGTCTGGTAATGCGGATCAAGGGCGTAATGTCGTCAATAAAGCCAAAGAGGCGATCAGCCGCTTAGCTCACGATATTGAAAACACGGGCAAAGTGGTGGAGCAATTGGCGTCGACCACTCAAGAGATTGGGTCGATCTTGGATGCGATCCGCGGCATTTCAGAGCAAACCAACTTGCTGGCACTGAACGCGGCGATTGAAGCCGCCCGTGCTGGCGATCAAGGCCGCGGTTTTGCGGTGGTGGCCGATGAAGTGCGTAACTTAGCGAGTCGTACGGCATCCTCGACGGAAGAAATTCAGAAGATGATTAACCAACTGCAAAATGATGCTAAGAATGCTGTATCGGCAATGGATGCGGGTAAAACGGTGACTCATCAAGGGGTTGCCGCTTCTGATGAAGCAGTACAGGTGCTGATGAGTATTTCGGATCGAATCCACGATATTTCAGATCGCAACACACAAGTCGCTACAGCAACCGAAGAGCAATCGACCGTTGTACACACCATTAACCAAAATATCGAAGAGATTAACGCGATTAATGAAGTGACCACCTCAACGGCAGAAGAGCTGGCTGATGCGAGCAAATCATTGCGTGAACTCTCTGGCCGTTTAGATAAGTTGGTGGGCAACTTTAAACTCTAGAAACCTTGCCGGGAGTTCGTTACACTTCCGGCCAGTAAAAACCAAGTAGGTAAAGAGTGATGAACGATTTCGAAAAAGAGCTGGAGTTGATGTCTCAGCAAGTTGCAGAAGAGCCAGAAACGCAACTGCCCAGTCTGGATGAGCAAAAAGCGATTGCAGAAAAACTCAAACAGTTGGAAGCCGAAGGCAAATTGACCCCAGAAGTGCTTGAAGCCTATTTTGGTCAGTATTACGCGAAAACGGAAACGCCTATTCACTAAGGTGGGTACCGAGTTAGTCCAGACGTCATCATCGAGCCGCTTTGCGGCTCGATGTTTATCGGCTTGTCCTATACCCAAACCACTTGGAGTTGCAGGTAGGCGGCAAGTGAGTAAGTCCCCATGAGCATAGATAGACTATGTATTGGGATGAACGAACGTAGCCAACACCGCTGCAGCTTCAAGTAGGAAGAGTATATTCATAATATTTGTGTTCTGCGCCATGCTTCTCAACGTGAGGTTTCCGCTCAAGCCGTTGAAGTGAAAGTGAGAGGCGCTTAGTGCTCGCGATCCGTTTTTGTGGTCAGGCGCTGCAATACATCCAGCAAAATATCGCTGGTTTGTGCGCCTGAGATTAAATATTTCTGCTCAATGATCAAGGTCGGCACGGCATGAATGCCTGCTTGTAGCCACTGTTGCTCAGTATTGGCTACTGCGTTCGCCCATGATTCATCGGTGAGGATCTGCTGGCAGGCGCTACGGTCTAAACCCACCGTCTGCGCGATTTCCAGCAGTACCTCATCCTCATCTATCGCTTGGCCTTGCTGAAAGTAGGCCGACCAGAGGGCTAAGGTGAGAGGCAACTGCTTGTCTTGCTGATGAGCCCACAGCAGTAACTGGTGGGCTTTGCGTGTGTTGTAGATGCGCATTTCATCAAAAAAGTGAAACGCAAATCCCACGTCGTTTCCAAGTTCAGTCAGCGTTTTACGTGCTTGCTGGCTCGCCTCAAGGCTGGTGCCATATTTTTTATTCAGGTGCTCGCGCAGGTTTTCTCCGCCGATGGCTAGCCTTGGGTTCAGTTCATAAGGATGCCACCTGAGTGTGACATTGACCTCTGGCAGCCGAGCGAGGGCATGGCGCAATCTAAAATAGCCAATCACGCACCAAGGGCAGACGATGTCTGAGACAAGATCTATCGTTAGCTTGTGCATCGTTTCCTCCTTAATCAGTGCTGATGAAAAGTATAGGCTTTCTGATTAAATGTACAGCGAGTGACGTGTGAGTGACTTGCAACTCCGAGTCATGGGGATAGCGCTGAAAAAACGCCTCACGGCTTCTTTGAAACACGTGAGGCGTTGACACTGACGTTGTTAGTAATGGTTATTCAGAATAATCAAATTGCATTAAAGCTAGGCTGCTTCGCACTTTTATGCCAGCTTGTTTTTCGACCAATCGATAAAAGAATGCAACTTTGTGATATGTGTTCCATTCAATAAGTAACAAGTTCTTGAACTGTCATGATAAAGAGCCATTTTTGTAAAGCGCTGCATGCCTAGTGAGCGATGAGATAAAAAATACCCGAAATAAACGTTTGCGCGAAAAAATGTGATGAAACTCATTTTTTTATCGTTATACTTTGCGCCCGGCTAAGAGCCGGTTGCTCTGCCAGTACAAGCCGTCACAAGGAAATGTGAATGACCCCAAGGACAGGACCAGCTATTTCCCAGCTTGTATCTGTTGATGTTGATGGCCTGTGAGCAATAAAACTTTATTCCCTCCTTTTGAGGTTGCCTCTGCCTACACACTGATCAAGCCATGGGTTTCCCTGTTTTTACTCACATTTTTCTAGGTAAATTATGGCGATTTTGTTTGGAATCATCGGTGTTACGGTACTGATCTTATGCGCGTATCTGCTCTCTGAAAGCCGCAGTGCGATTAATTGGAAAACCATTTCCCGAGCCTTGTTGTTGCAAATTGGTTTTGCGGCTCTTGTGCTTTATTTCCCATTGGGGCAAACCGCGCTAAGCAGCTTGAGTAATGGGGTTTCTGGTTTGCTTGGTTTTGCCGATGTCGGCATTCGCTTTCTGTTTGGTGATCTTGCCGATACGGGCTTTATTTTTGCTGTTCGTGTATTACCTATCATCATCTTCTTCAGTGCGCTGATTTCTGCCCTTTATTACCTTGGTGTGATGCAAAAAGTGATCGCCCTGATCGGCGGTGGCATTCAACGCTTCTTAGGCACCAGTAAGGCGGAATCACTGGTCGCGACAGGCAATATTTTCCTATCACAAGGCGAATCGCCACTTTTGGTGCGCCCCTTCCTTGCCAATATGACACGCTCTGAACTGTTTGCGGTCATGGCGGGCGGTATGGCATCGGTAGCAGGCTCTGTGCTGGGTGGTTACGCAGGTTTAGGGGTTGAGCTGAAATACCTGATTGCAGCGAGTTTCATGGCGGCGCCGGGCAGTTTAATGATGGCGAAAATCATCGTTCCTGAGCGTGGTGTGCCAATCGATCAAAGCCAAGTCGAGTTAGATAAAGCGCAAGACAGCAACTTGATTGATGCTCTCGCTAGCGGTGCGATGAATGGTATGAAAGTCGCCGTTGCAGTGGGCACTATGTTGATTGCGTTCGTCAGCGTGATCGCTATGGTCAACACTGGCCTTGAAAATCTGGGCGATCTGGTTGGGTTTAGCGGCATTACCTTACAAGCCATGTTCGGTTATCTGTTTGCTCCTCTGGCATGGGTGATTGGCATTCCAAGTCACGAAGTGCTGGCGGCAGGTTCCTACATCGGTCAGAAAGTGGTGATGAACGAATTTGTGGCTTTCATTGACTTTGTTGAGCATAAAGCGCTGCTTTCTGAGCATAGCCAAGTCATCATCACGTTTGCATTGTGTGGCTTTGCCAACATTGGCTCTATCGCGATCCAATTAGGCTCCATTGGCGTGATAGCCCCTGAGCGCCGCTCGGAAGTGGCGAACCTAGGCATAAAAGCGGTCATTGCTGGCACTTTAGCCAACCTAATGAGCGCTTGCTTAGCGGGGATTTTCATCTCGCTATAATCGCTTCAACAAGCAACCTATTGAGCCTATCCCATCGGATAGGCTTTTTTATTTGCTAAGCCGTCTGGTTGCTAAGTCGTTTGGTTGTTAAGCCGTTTGGGTATCGCTGATTTTGATTAATCGGTGAAAAACTGATTTGTAACAACTCATCGGCGCTGAGAATACGTAGTATGGGGTGCAATTCACTGCTTATGCTCCCTTTCAGCGAGGTTAAATCAACGCTGCGTATTTGAATGATGAGTGCTTGTTTATGAAAAATCTTGTTGGGCGCTTTATGCGCTATGTCACTTTTGATACTCAATCGAAACCGAAAAACCATCACTGCCCAAGCTCTACGGGTCAGAAAGTCTTTGCCCAAGCGCTGTATGAAGAGCTACTTGAATTAGGCTTAAGTGATGTTTCGCTGGATGATCATGGCTATGTGATGGCCAAACTCCCATCGAATGTGAACTACCCAGTGCCCGCGATTGGCTTTATTGCCCACATGGACACCTCTCCAGATGCTTGCGGTAAGCATGTTAAACCGCAAATCGTTGAAGATTATCAAGGTGGTGATATTGCCCTTGGTAAAGGGGACGAAGTGTTGTCGCCCATTCAATACCCTGACTTGCATCTGCTGCATGGCTATAACCTCATCACGACCGATGGCACAACCTTATTGGGTGCAGATAACAAAGCGGGGATTGCAGAAATTATCACCGCGATGGAAATCTTGCTTGCTGATCCTTCGATTCCTCATGGCGATATCTCGATTGCATTCACGCCAGATGAAGAGATTGGCCGCGGTGCCAATCATTTTGATGTGGCGAAATTTGCGGCGCAGTGGGCATATACCATCGATGGCGGCCCGATTGGAGAGCTGGAGTATGAGAACTTCAACGCCGCCACTGCGACGGTTGTTTGTCATGGAGTGAATGTACATCCGGGGACAGCCAAAGACAAAATGGTCAACGCTATGCACATTGCAGCGCAGTTTATTCTGATGATGCCAGAAAACGAAACGCCTCAGCATACCGAAGGCTATCAAGGTTTCTACCATCTTTCTGGTGCGACCATGAGTGTTGCCAAATCAGAGCTCAAATACATTTTGCGTGACTTTGAGGCGATCGGTTTACAAGCTCGCCAAGCATTAATGCAAGCTAAAGTGGCCGAGCTCAATCAGCAGCTTAAAAAAGGTCGTGTCGAGGTGAGTTTCGAGCAGAGCTACTCCAATATGAAGGAGAAGGTTGAGCCGCATCCACATATTATTGAGTTGGCCAAACAGGCGATGGTGGCTTGCGATGTTGAGCCGAAAATTAAACCGATCCGTGGTGGGACGGATGGGGCGCGGTTGTCATTCATGGGATTGCCTTGTCCAAACATTTTCACTGGTGGCTATAATTTCCACGGCATTCATGAGTTCATCACCATTGAAGGGATGGAAGCCGCGGTACAAGTGATTGTGAAACTTGCAGAGAAAACGGCACTGCATTATCGGCAATAAACGTTTTTCCTTTGAAAAGCCGCATTAAGCGGCTTTTTTTATGATGAAATTTGCCGAGCAGCCAAGAGTTTGGGGATAGCGCTTGTCAGGCAAGGGGATTCAATGTTGAAATTGCGCGACACGCAACACCACGAGATAAAGCGGCGGGTTAAGCCGTAGTAGGAGAAAGAGATGGAACATCTGAGCATAGCGGTCGATTTTTTGCTCACCCATAAGTTGCTGCTGACAGCGTTGATTTTATTGGGTGTGATTTCAGTGCGCCGCCTTGTTTTAGAACATATTCGTGGTGATGCGGCGCTCATCACCGAAAAGCAACGCAAATGGATGTCACGTACCAAAAACGGCGTATTTACGGTCACTTTGCTTGCTCTGTTCATGCTTTGGCAATCGGAAATTAGCGAATTTGCACTCTCGGTGACGGCGATTGCAGTAGCGATTGTGGTGGCCTCAAAAGAGATCATTTTGTGTTTCACCGGATCGATTCAGCGCGCGAGTTCTCGTTCATTTCGGATCGGGGACTGGATTGAAGTAGGGAGTGTGTGTGGCGAGGTGATTGAGCACAACCTCATGGCGACTGTGATCCAAGAGATTGATTTACACCACGGCCAGTATAACTACACCGGAAAAACCGCGACGTTACCAAACAGTATGTTTTTCTCTCATCCGGTGAAAAACCTCAATTTTATGAAGCGCTATGTGTTCCATAACTTCAAAATTGTGGTGCCCGAATTTGTGAATCTTTTCCCACTGGTGCCGATATTGCACGAAAGGATTGAAGGGCATTTTGCCCATTTTATGGAAGTGGCACGCCGCTACAATACGGTGATTGAGCGCCATGCAGGGGTGGATTTGCCCAGTGCTGAGCCGCACATTGAAATCAGCAGTTCATCAACGGGAGAGCAAGTGGTGCACGTGATGATTTTCTGCCCGACCGAACGCGCGAACCAACTTGAACAACTGATCCGGCGTGATTTTATGCAGGAGTATGAGCGGGTGTTTCCACGCTCAACTCCCACGCCGATAGTTCCTGTGCCTAGCGCCAGTTAACGAGACCTTTCTATTGAGTGGCTGCGGGATACAGTAATGCCGAGCCGTTTGGCCAGCCGTGTCAGGTTGGCTCTGTCGGTCTGGAGGCGGCGTGCCGCCTCTGCCCAATTAAAGTCAGCTTGGGTGAGGGTTTCGCTGATCAAATGGCGTTGAAATTCATCCGTCGCGTCACGTAAACCCAACTCACCAATCCATTCACCCAGCATAGGTTCATCTTGCGCTGTCGGTTCAACCATCGCTGCTCTTGGCCCTTGTAATTCCCCTAAGTCTTCAACTTTTAATGTCGTGACTGGGCGCCCCCGCTGGCGTGCTTTGGCTTTGAGTGCCGCGCGGTTAATCACATGCTCTAGCTCTCGCACATTCCCCGGCCAAGGGTATTGGATAAGCTGACTTAACACATCGCCATGCAGCTTTAGTTGAGTGATACCGAGTTTACGTCGCGCTTGTTCTACGAAGTATCCCGCGAGTAGGGAGAGATCGCCTTTGCGTTCACGCAGTGGCGGCACGTAGATCGGATACACGCTCAATCTGTGATAGAGATCGGCTCGAAAACGGCCAGCTTCGACCTCTTTTTTCAAATCACGGTTGGTGGCTGCTAGAATCCGCACATCGACGGTTTGTACTCGATCTTGGCCAACAGGTTGAATTTCATGGTTTTGCAGTGCGCGCAGAATTTTGCTTTGCGCACTAAGGGGTAATTCACCTATCTCATCGAGAAACAGTGTGCCGCCATCCGCCAGAGCAAACTTACCCATTCGCGCGCGGTCAGCTCCGGTAAACGCCCCTTTAACATGGCCAAACAGTTCGCTTTCCAGCAGGTTTTCAGGGATAGCGGCGCAGTTGACATAGACCAGAGGCTGCCGTTTGCGATTTGAGCGCTGGTGTATGGTACGAGCAACCAGCTCCTTACCTACACCGGTTTCACCGTGGATCAGAATATTGAATTGCGAGGGCGCAACCACATCAATATCCGCTTTCATGGCGAGCATGGGGCCGCTATTACCAATAATTTCGACACTGTCACGGCTCCATGCTTCTTGGTTGAGCTCTTCCAGCCGTAATTGTGTCTGTTTGGCTTGGTTTTCCAGCTCAGAAAAGGTGAGCGTCATTTTCAACGTTGCTGCCGCAATGGCCGCAAGTATTTCTAAACTACGAGGTGAGAGATGATCAAACGCATCGGGCTTTAAGCTATCGAGCGTCAATATACCCAGTAATTGCTCGCCAAAATGGAGGGGTAAGCCCATACATGAGTGCATAGGCAGATCGTCTTCGCTGTCGAGTAGCAGCCCATCAAAAGGGTCGGGGAGTGGGCAATCCGCCGCAAAACGGACGGGTAAATCCGCGCTGCAAATTTGAGCCAATCTAGGATGTTCACTGACTACGAAACGGCGGCCTAGGGTGTCGCGAGTTAATCCCTGCATCGCCAGAGGAGTTAAGGTGTCGTTGTGCAGAGACATCAGAACGACGCAGTCACAGATCACCGCTTTGCGTACCGCATCCAATAGGCGATGAAAACGCTCTTCGTTGTTGGCTCCGCTGGCGAGCCCGACAGTCATTTCTAACAAAGTACTCAAGGAGAATTCTTGCATCTTGGCTTCTTAGGTTCGGATTTTTTGATAGTGTAGTGTCAAATCGACACGATGAGAAGAGTTAAATTGACCTGTTAGAAAATGACTTATTTTTATTTTTCAATAAATTAGGTTTTGGCATGCAATCTGCTCATTAAGAAGGCTTGTGTAGAGTGGCTCAAGCCACCGTTTTGCCTATCGAGGAGAAGTTATGCTCACCCAAGAACACATCAATATCATTAAAAGCACCATTCCTTTGCTGGAGTCTGCAGGTCCTGCGCTGACGCAACATTTTTACCAACGTATGTTCAGCCATAATCCAGAGCTGAAGCATATTTTTAATATGACCCACCAGAAAACCGGACGTCAAAGTGTTGCGCTGTTTGAAGCGATTGCGGCTTATGCCAAGCATATCGATAATTTAGCCGCATTAACCAGTGCCGTTGAGCGTATCGCCCATAAACACACCAGTTTTAATATTCAGCCAGAGCATTATCAGATTGTCGGGCATCATCTGCTGGAGACTTTGCGTGAATTAGCCCCAGATGCCTTTACCCAACCGGTTGAAGAGGCTTGGACCGCCGCGTATTTCTTTTTGGCTCAAGTTTTTATCGACCGCGAAGGCGCACTCTACTTAGAGCGCAAACAAGCTTTAGGTGGATGGCGTGATGGCCGAACCTTTGTTGTACGCGAGAAACAGGTAGAGTCTGCTTACGTGACCAGTTTTGTGCTCGTACCCGCTGATGGTGGTGCGGTACTGGATTATCAACCGGGACAATACATTGGGATTGAAGTGACGCCAGAGGGAAGTGATTATCGAGAAATTCGTCAATACTCCTTGTCGCATGCATCGAATGGTCGTGAGTATCGCATTTCGGTTAAGCGCGAAGGGGTGGGCAGTGATAATCCAGGGCTGGTTTCTCACTATCTGCACAACAACGTCAAAGTTGGGGATAGCGTTAAACTCTATGCTCCCGCCGGAGATTTTTTCTATGTTGAGCGTGAGCGGCCTGTGGTTCTGATTTCGGCTGGTGTTGGCGCGACGCCCATGCAGGCTATCCTGCACACCTTAGCCAAGCAAAATAAGTCTGGAGTGACTTATCTTTATGCGTGTAATTCTGCTAAGGAACATACTTTTGCTCAGGAAACCGCGCAGCTCATTGCGCAACAGGGATGGATGCAGCAAGTGTGGTACCGTGATGAAAGTGCAGATGATGTCTTACAAGGTGAAATGCAGTTAGCCGAGCTTATTCTGCCGATTGAGGATGGAGATTTCTATTTGTGTGGTCCGATCGGTTTTATGCAGTATGTGGTCAAGCAGTTACTGGCGCTTGGTGTGGATAAGGCGCGAATTCATTATGAAGTGTTTGGTCCACATGCACAGCTTGCGGCGTAAGAGTCTCTGTCTTTTGGGGCATCTAAGCCATAAGTAACGGCCGATATTACTTTTCTTATCGGAGCTTTTGTAAAATCGATATAAAAGAAGCATAAAAATAGCCAGCCTAGTGAGGCTGGCTATTAAAATCTTTGGCAAGTCTATTACAGAACTTTGATGCTTTCAGCTTGTGGACCTTTCTGGCCTTGAGTGATCACGAATTCCACTTTTTGACCTTCAGCCAGAGTGCGGAAACCGTCACCTTGGATTGCGCTGAAGTGAGCAAAAACGTCAGGACCGTTTTCTTGCTTGATGAAACCAAAGCCTTTAGTTTCGTTGAACCATTTCACGGTACCAGTAACTGGAGTAGACATAATAAATATCCTAAAAACATTTTTTAACGTAGGCCGATTACGGCGCGGATAGCGTGGAAAAGTAGCTTGCTATTGCGTACGACACGGACGGTTACGAATAATCCAACCAAGCGATGTGTATACAAAGAACTCTTTCTAGCCGCGATCGAGTCTAGAGTAAACCATTGGCTTGTCAATCGAATCTTGAACAGAGTCGAAACCCGTTAACAAAAATAGTCCAAAATTTTGCACTGAATGCCATTTCTATGTAACTAAGTTTTCTCTTTGTTCCGCTCATTTATGAGTTGACACTGCTTAAATTGCGTACAAAATGTCGTGGCTGCCGAAATGTGGCAGTCAATTGTATGGAGCTCTATCAATGAAAAACAAACCAGAAGTAATACCAGTATCGACTTCATCCGTAGGGGATACGGAGTGTGGGCGTGGTGTAGTGAAAGACAATGCTTTGAAAGCCGTCGTCACCAGTACCTTATTTCGCTGCCGAGTGGAAAAGGCGAAAAAAGGTAAAGGTAGCTATTCACGTAAAATGAAGTACAAAGGCAAAGAGCCTTACGCAAACCTTACGGATTTCGTTGTGTTTGCGTAAGGCTTTTGAGCCTATATCCCGCCCTGTATTCGTCTACCGCTTCCCCATCCCTTTTTAGTCAGTTTTCGCTGATAAAGCACACCAGTAAAGATGCTGTGAAACAGGTTTTACATCTCAGAATAGAGAAAATCTGGCAATCTTGAAATGTAACTTTTTTGTTTCAAATGTTTCCTTTTGTTGCTTTTGATGCTTTGCCTTCTCTTTTGCCTAGTATTTTCAGGCTATGTGTATTTAACCATTGTGTAACAATAGGTTTCATTAAAATTTGGATACAAATTCTGCATGTTTTTTGAGCTTGAAATAATTTTTTGAAGGTTCAAAATTAACTAAAAATGAGTTTTCAAAAATGAATGGATGCTTTTAGTGGAAATTTAAGGTAGGTGCATCATGAAACTGTTTTTAATTCTCATGCTTTCTGTATCGGGTGGCATCGCATCAGCGGATCACATCCAATCATTTATTCTCGGTTTCGGTGTGGCTTCCTTAGCCGTTGGCAGCTGTTACTGGCTTGCGTTTCGTAGTACGCGTTTTCCACAACTCGCCGTTTTTCTGCTCCTGTGCGGTTTCTTTGCTAAGGTTGCTGTAACCGTCGTGGGCGTGATGTGGGGAATTTCAAATGAACTGATGACCTCGCCGTTTGTCTTTGCGTTGTCTTATCTCTTCTTCTCGATTGTCGCGACTTATTTCTGGTTCCGCTATCGTGAGTTGGCAACAAAACTCAAAGACAAAATTATCGCAACACAGCACCAATCGCACTCTCATTAACCATTAGCTTTTTAATTAACAGCACTTACCAAACAATTAAGCAGAGCCACTGAGCTCTGCTTTTTGCTTTACGTAGCGATTCGATGGATTGTTTATTCTCTTTCGACGCCGACTTGAAACTGTCGCCACGCTTACTGGCTTGGCTCATCTTAATCACCTCACTTTGTTCATCTCACCATCAGGTCAAGGTAGCGTAAGCCTTAGACTTTTGTACAACAGCCAAATCTCAGCACAATGATTACACTGAGGAAAAGTGAATCAGAGGAAATGATCATGGAGATTGTGCTGTTTTGGATTGAGAAACTGATTCTAGTTAGTGGAATTTTGCTCGTTTTGACTGGTGTGATGCGGTACGGCCGTCGCAGTCAAGATTGGAAAGGGGTGGTGACTATGTTTTATAAACGCATCCCAATGACGATTGAAGAGTATAAGTGGTATCGGCTCGGAGTGAGTTGTATTGTGTTTGCCATTATCTTACGAATTGCCCTGTTGACTTTCTGGCCCGCCATTTGATTTACGATCCCACCACCTTTTACCTAGCTGTAGTGTGAATTTTGGGTATACACTTTAGTTACTGATAAAACAAATAAGGTGGTGGCATGTCTTTCCCTGTTCTCATCTGTGATGACTCTCCACTCGCGCGCAAACAGATGGCGCGTTCGCTTCCTGCATCGCTTAACGCAGACATTACCTTTGCGGTACATGGTTTGGATGCGATGGGCATTTTAGAGAAGCAAAGTTTTAAGCTCATGTTTTTGGATCTCACGATGCCGGAGTTAGACGGCTTCGAGACATTAGAAGCAATGGGGAAAAAAGGCTACACGACGCCTGTAGTGGTGGTATCGGGGGATATTCAACCGAAAGCCAAAGAGCGGGTGTTAGCGCTCGGAGCCAAAGCCTTCATTCAAAAGCCCATCGATAAGAATGTGCTCAATGATGTGCTGAAAATGTTGGTGGAGCCACCCACTCAGCCACGCATTGTCACGCCGGTTTCGGTTGAGTTGCCGATTTTAAAACGGCGCGATATTTACATGGAAGTCGCGAACGTGTCGATTGGTCGAGCCGCTGATGCCTTGGCGCGCCATTTTGATGTGTTTGTTCAATTACCTTTGCCTAATGTGAACATCTTTGAGGTGAGTGAGTTACACATGGCACTGCGTGATTTGGCTGAAAACAGTCAAGTCTCGGGGGTGTGTCAGGGTTTTAGCGGCGAAGGAATTGCTGGTGAAGCACTGGTGTTATTGAGTGACTCTAGTGTGGCGGATCTCAAAAAATTAATGAAGGTGCCGGTCGATAGTGAAGACTTGCAAGAGTTAGAGCTGCTGATGGATGTCTCTAATATTCTGGTGGGCTCATTTCTAAATGGTTTAGGCCACCAAGCAGAAGTGCGTTTTTTCCAAAGTTCGCCCGTTTTATTGGGGCAGCATATCTCTATTGATTCTGTGATTCAGTCGACCGAAGGGGCATTTAAGAAAACCATGACCTTTGAGGTGAGTTATAACATTGAAGGCACCTCGATTCGTTGTGATTTACTGTTTATGTTTGTCGATGAATCGTTACCGCTGCTGGACAACAAACTTTCCTATTTAATGGAGGACTTCTGATGCTAGCGTTACCTGCGGAGTTTGAGCAATTCCATTGGATGGTCGATATGGTTCAGAATGTCGATATGGGATTGATTGTGATTAACCGAGACTACAACGTGCAAGTGTGGAATGGGTTTATGACCCATCATAGCGGTAAGCAAGCTCATGATGTTATTGGTAAATCTCTGTTCGAGATTTTTCCAGAGATCCCTGTGGAGTGGTTTAAGTTAAAAACCAAACCGGTGTACGATCTGGGTTGCCGTAGTTTTATTACTTGGCAGCAGCGCCCTTATTTGTTCCATTGCCGTAATGTGCGCCCAGTGACTCAGCAAGCCAAATTTATGTATCAAAACGTCACGCTTAACCCAATGCGTACACCGACAGGCGCGATAAATTCACTCTTCTTATCCATTCAAGATGCAACAAGTGAAGCCCTTGTTTCTCAACAAGCTTCTTCTCAATAAATATGAAACGGCCATCTGATGGCCGTTTTGTCAGCTGTTGGACACCATTATGCCGTTACCCACTCATTTTTATACTACGCAGCAGCTCAAACAAGGCGAACAAGATGCCGCGAGTGAGCGAGGTCTTGAGCTCTTTCATTTAATGGAACGCGCAGGACAAGCGGTATTCACCATCGCTTTTGCTCAGTATCCCACCAGCCACCACTGGTTAATTTGTTGCGGTGGCGGAAATAATGGTGGGGACGGTTATATTGTCGCGGTATTAGCCAGACATATGGGGATTGATGTTACCGTATGGCAGTTAGGCGATCCTGAAAAACTGCCAGCCGATGCCCATCGTGCTTATCAGCAATGGAAAGAGTTGGGTGGTGCGGTCTACGCTCCACAGTCTGAAGTGCCCGAATCGACGGATGTGATTATTGATGCGCTGTTTGGCATTGGTTTAAAAGAGGTGTTACGCCCGCAGGTGGTACCGCTCGTCGAGTTACTCAACCAAAGTGGCAAGCCGATTGTGGCGGTCGATGTGCCTTCAGGGCTGTGTGCCGATACCGGTCAAGTGATGGGGACATGCATTAAAGCGCAGCATACGGTGAGTTTGATTGGATTAAAACAAGGCTTAGTGACTGGCCAAGCCCGCTGTTATGTTGGAACGTTACACTATGCCGGGCTTGGGGTTGAAGAAGTGTTTGCCCAGCACAATACGCCATCCTTAGTCTCCATCGATGGTAAGCTAAGGCACAGTTTATTGCCGCCACGTCAAGCTTGTACTCACAAAGGCCAAAATGGCAAAGCTTTGATCGTTGGAGGCAATGAGGGTATGGGCGGAGCCTTGATTTTGTGTGCTTCCGCTTGTGCTCGTTCGGGAGCTGGGCTGAGCGCGGCAATGACCCATCCCGATAACGTTACCGCTATGCTGACGATTACACCGGAAGTGATGAGCACAAGCTGGAATAAACAGCATTTATTTGAAGAGCGCATTGAATGGTGTGATGCCCTTGCTTTGGGGCCCGGATTAGGGCGAGATGCGCAAGCGCAGCAGATTATGCAGCGCTTAAGTAGCTTGAAGGTTCCGAAAGTGTGGGATGCGGATGCACTCTATTTTCTAGCGCATAACCCCAGCTATGATGCGCAGCGGATCATTACACCGCATCCCGTCGAAGCGGCGCGTTTATTGGGCTGTGAAGTGGAAGAGGTGGAGCAAGATCGTTTTGCGGCGATTCGCCAGCTTCAGCAACGCTATGGAGGCGTTGTCGTGCTCAAAGGTGCGGGGACTTTAGTGGATGATGGGAAAGAGATCGCGGTCTGCTTACAGGGGAATCCTGGAATGGCCAGTGGGGGGATGGGCGATGTACTTACTGGCATTATTGTGGCGCTATTAGCGCAAAAAATTCCCTTAGCGGATGCGGCAAAACTCGGGGTTTGGCTACACAGTAGCGCTGCGGATCTCAATACCAAATCGCATGGCCAGAGAGGACTTCTGGCCAGCGATTTATTGCCTCATCTGCGTGAGTTATTGAATTAATTCATTACCCGATGCTTGATTGTCAAAAAAGAGCTGGATGTTATTGAGCGTAGTTTGCGCAATATTGTTCAGTGCATCTTCGGTCAAAAAGGCTTGGTGACCAGTGAACAGCACGTTATGACAAGCAGAAAGGCGGCGGAATACGTCATCGACGATCACATCGTTGGACTTGTCTTGGAAGAACAGATCTTTCTCATTGTCATACACATCCAAGCCTAGCGCGCCGATTCGGCCTCGTTTCAATGCTTCAATTGCTGCCACAGAATCAAGCAATTCCCCACGGCTGGTGTTAATGATCATTACGCCATCTTTCATCTGATCGAACGCTGACTCATTGAGCAAATGATAGTTCTCTTTGCTCATCGGGCAGTGCAGGGTGATCACATCACTCTGCGCGAAAAGCTCGGACAACTCTACATAGCGCGCACCCAGTGCAATCGCATCGGGATTGGGATAAGGATCAAAACAGAGGATCTGCATACCGAGCCCTTGCAAAATGCGCATGGTTGCCACCCCGATTTTGCCTGAGCCGATCACCCCGACCGTTTTGCCGTGGAAGTTAAAACCCACCAAGCCATCAAGAGAGAAGTTGGCATCACGGGTACGCTGATACGCTTTATGGAAGCGGCGATTCAAACACAGCATCATCCCCACCGTATGTTCGGCCACCGCTTCTGGCGAATAGGCTGGCACTCTGACGACTTGCATTCCAAGTCGCTTCGCCGCTTCAAGGTCGACTTTATCAAAGCCAGCACAACGCATGGCAATAAGACGAGTTCCCCCTTGGTAAAGCTGTTCTAATACGCTGGCGTGAAGCTCATCATTGACAAAAGCGCAGACCACTTCGCAGCCTTTTGCCATCTGGGCCGTTTTATCGGTCAATCGGAAATCATGAAAGTGCAAAGACAGCTGGGTGGGGTCAACCAATTTGCTGAAAGAGGCGATATCGTAGTGTTTTGCACTAAAAAAAATGACGTTGAGCATAGTAATTCCTGTCTCTTAGAGTATCTGGCCTATAGATATACCCATTAGTGGGAAAAATAAACCACAAAATCACTAGGTATAAATGTGCAACAAATGGATGTTTGGACGTCTAGACTGTTGACATGCATCCGGCTTACCTTTAGGCTTTGCGCCCAATTTCGTCACCATGATTTGATATTTGCATGCACTACACTTCGTCTTCAAAGCCTCAACAACCGAATGCCTTTGCCCTATTACCACTTATGGTTTTCTTACTGCTTTTTATGGGCGTAGGGAGCTATCTCACTTGGCAAGGGGTTGAGTTTGCGTTCTATCAACTGCCGGCCCCTGTTGCTGTTCTGCCAGCGGTCGTTTTGGCGATTGCCTTGAGCAAAGAGTCGCTCAATCGAGCCATCGAGCAGTTTTTACGTGGTGTGGGGCACAGCGATATTATGGCGATGTGCATCATTTATCTGCTTGCCGGAGCCTTTGCCGCCGTCGCCAAAGCTACTGGTGGCGTAGATGCCACAGTGAATCTTGGTTTAGCACTGCTGCCAGCGAGTCTCATTCTGCCGGGGCTGTTTGTTATTTCAGCCTTTGTTGCCACAGCAATGGGCACCTCAATGGGGACGATTGCGGCGATTGCTCCCGTGGCGTTAGGTATTGCCCAAGCGGCGGATTTAAATCTTGGTTTAACGGCTGGGGTCGTGCTGAGCGGTGCCATGTTTGGTGATAACCTTTCGATCATTTCGGATACCACCATTGCGGCAACCCGTTCACAAGGCTGCCATATGCGTGACAAATTTAAAGAGAATATCCGCATTGCTTTGCCAGCGGCGCTGTTGGCGCTTGTGGTGTTCACCTTCAGCAGCCAAACGGCACAATCACCGCAAACCAGTGACATTGAATGGCTAAAAGTGCTGCCTTACCTCACCATTCTCGTGTTGGCCGTGATGGGGTTGAATGTGTTCCTTGTACTGCTGGTGGGCATTTTAATGGCCGCGGGTGTCGGTGGTTTGAGTGACGGTTACTCCTTGTCGGCATTAACCAAAGATGTTTACGCGGGTTTTGGCAACATGCAGGAGATTTTCCTGTTATCGATGCTGATTGGTGGCATGGGTGAACTGATGAAACAGCAAGGCGGATTGGCGTTTCTCACTCACCACATTAGCCGAATGATCGATAAATTTGCTCGTTCACACAGTGATGTACAAAAAATGCGAGCCAGTGAATTGGGGATTGCAGGCTTGGTGGCACTGACCAATGTGTGCACTGCGAACAACACGGTTGCCATCATTGTGAGTGGCGGGGTGGCTAAAGAGCTGGCTGAACACAATGGCGTGACAGCAAAGCGCTCTGCCAGCTTGCTGGATATCTTCTCGTGCATCATGCAAGGAGTGTTGCCTTATGGTGCACAAGCGTTATTGCTTGGCTCTATTTTTCAAATGTCGCCATTGAGCGTGGTGAGTTACTCTTATTACTGCTTCTTTTTGGCGGTTGCCGCATTAGTGGCGGTATTTCGCCGCCACACCATGCGCAACGCCTGAATTAGGCGTTGCGATTGTCTTGCGACGGAAGTTTTATTCGACGACGCTTTGGTTTCTGATTTTTCCGTACTGTTTCACGTTCTGCGAGCTGCCGACGGTAGCTCGCTAGATGAAAACGCTTTCTCGGTTGCTGAGTTTCAACCAATTGATTCAACTGTGTTTCTAACTGCTGGTTTTTTTCAAGCAAGAGATTGAGGGAGAGATGATCTTGTTTGGCCGTATCATCCTCAACAAAAAAAGAAGCCACACTCGCGGTTAATAGACCAAACAGGGTGATCCCTGTCAGCATCAAAAATACCGCGACTCCACGCCCAAACCCTGTGACCGGGTACATATCCCCATAACCTACCGTAGTAATGGTCGACATCGCCCACCACAGCGCGTCGGCATAGCTATTGATGGGGCTAGGGGTTCCTTTCTCTACCAGATATACAAACGCCGCAGAGAGCAGCACAGTAGAAAGACTCGTCAGACCGATAAAGCTGAAGGTTTTTTGGCGCAGAACCGATTTGGTTTGTCTCCACGCTTTGGGCAGCACCAACAAAATACGTAGGAAACGCAGGGGACGCAGAAACGGCATCGCCACGATAAGTACGTCCGGCCAATTTTGCATCATATATTGCAGTGGTTTAGGGCTGACGAAGATTTTGACTAACAGCTCTGTCGCAAAAATGCCCCACACAATCCAGAGTAAGCCATCAAGAAACTCAAGATCATCGGGAGATAAAACGGCAATGTCAGGCAGCAACGCGACGACAACATAAACGACAGAAAGGATCAGCATCGGAGTTTCTGTCGTGTTTTCTACTTTTTCTAACAGCTTTTTGCGAAGGGTGAGTTTCATAAAACGAAAGTGATAAATAGCAAATCGTGGCCTTAGCCTATCAAAAAATGCTGTCTAAGTGTCGCTTAAAAACGATATTGCCCGCCTACGGTGAAGGAAAGACTCGAATAATCTTGCTCTAAGGGGTAGTAACTGAGCTCCATAGTCAGCGCCAAACTTTTGTCGATGCTCGATTGCACTTTCGTACCGATGCCGATATACGGATTGGTTCCTGAAAATTGACGGTTATCGCCAATCGCACCCAATTCATAGCGCTCTTTCACTTTGAATTGTGATAGCCCGCCGCGAGCGTAAAGAATCGTCAGGTTATTGATAGGCTGTTCGAAAAAAGCGCCAAAATAAAAACCTTCAACTTTGACATCAATCTTCTGTTTTTGCGTGTTTAACATTTCGGCTCCGTTGCCGATCATGCCTGAATAGCCGAGATCTAAGCCGATAAACGGCGAAAACTGGTAGTTATACCCAAACTGAGTAACCCAAGCTTCATCACTACTGGAAGGGCTATCGATACGGCTAAAGCCTGTGCTTAACGAAAAGGAATAAGGGCTATTTCCCGCATAAGCAGGAAGTGCAAAGCAACAAAAAACCATTAACCAGCCGCAAAAACGTACCATAGCCCACCTGTTTCATTCCCTGAAAGGATTAATATTTCCTCCTACTTGAAGCTGCAGCGGTGTCTGTTACCTTCGTTTACCCCAATCACATAGCCTGTCTATGTCATGAAGATTGTCATGAAGATTCACTCATTGACTGCGCATCTACAAATCCAAGTAGTTTGGATGCCGAATGCAAGAATAGATTTAAAGTTAAGCAATAAATGCGCCGAATGGATAAGCGTGGTGAATTATTTATACGTGATGTGAGCTTGATCGACTTCGAAAACGGAGCTTGTGAGTTGCTGGAATTTTGCCCTACAAAAAGGTGATCAAAGTCTAATTTATGGCAATTTAAAGCGAGGGCAATCGATTGTTCAGTAAAAAGCGATATGTCGGTAATTTGACAAAATAGAACTAACGTACTGTTTGGTAAGCAATTTAAGAGTTGAGTGTTACAGAGGGGATTGTCTAGGTATGAAAACTTCGGCAGGGTAACACAAAAAAAAGTCAAATATCAGTCTTGAGAGAAAAAAAACGCGGCCTATAATGCTGAAAACCGGAGCGTCTGCCAACGCTCCGGTTTTTTTGTGTCCGAAATGTACTGACGTCTGCCAACGAAGGTACTACGCACTCTGCTAAGAGACACAAATGGTCAATTAATCAAGGAATTACACAATGCGTATCGAACAAGAACTTAAGTTAGGTTTTAAAGATGTCCTGTTTCGCCCGAAACGTTCAACCCTGAAAAGCCGTTCTCAAGTAAATTTAACCCGCGAGTTTACTTTCAAACATAGTGGTCGTCAATGGTCAGGCGTACCTGTGATTGCCGCCAATATGGACTCGGTAGGCAGTTTTGCCATGGCTAAAGCCTTGGCTGAGCATGGTGTGATGACCGCAGTACACAAACATTACACTGTGGCTGATTGGGCTGAGTTTGTGAAAAGTGCCGACAAAGCGACGCTGAACAATGTTATGGTTTCAACCGGCACATCGGAAGCAGATTTCCAAAAAACCAAAGATGTGATGGCACTGTCTGATGAACTGATCTTCATCTGTATCGATATCGCGAACGGCTATTCTGAGCACCTTGTCGAGTACGTGCAAAGAGTGCGCGCTGCATTTCCTGACAAAGTGATTTCTGCGGGTAACGTCGTAACAGGCGATATGGTAGAAGAGCTTATCCTCGCGGGTGCCGACATTGTTAAAGTAGGCATTGGCCCAGGCTCTGTGTGTACGACACGCGTAAAAACCGGTGTCGGTTACCCACAACTGTCCGCGATTATCGAATGTGCGGATGCTGCGCACGGTCTTGGTGGTCGCATCATCGGTGACGGCGGCTGTACGTGTCCGGGAGATGTCGCGAAAGCCTTCGGCGGCGGCGCGGATTTCGTGATGCTTGGCGGTATGCTGGCAGGTCATGAAGAAGCAGGCGGTGAACTCATCGTAAAAGATGGTGAAACCTTCATGAAATTTTACGGCATGTCATCGAAGAGCGCGATGGACAAGCATTCTGGCGGTGTAGCAGGTTACCGTGCCGCCGAAGGAAAAACCGTACTATTGCCATACCGTGGCAGCGTACACGGCACCATTCAAGACATCCTCGGCGGTGTGCGCTCAACCTGTACCTACGTAGGCGCGGCGGAGCTTCGAGAGCTGACTAAGCGTACAACTTTTATCCGAGTTCAAGAGCAAGAGAACAACGTCTACGGGCGTGAGTAAGCGCATAGATTCTCTTACATTAACGAAAAGAGCCGCTTTGAGCGGCTCTTTTTATCCTGTGAGTGGCTGCGAATCTTCTACGCAGTCGCTTGCTTTCGTGGCCTTGGGGTAACATTCACAAAACCTAGGTTTTTGCTGCCGTCTGCTAAATTACTAATGGATATGTATTAAACTCCAAGTACTGTGTTAATATACAGTTCATTCGAATTGGGCTAGAACTCAATGTTTGCTTTAGTTTGTTAAAAACAAGGTAAATATTGGGAGGTAAGCTATTTTAATATGTCACTATGTTATGCCATGAGGTAGTATGGTGATACAGTTAATTGATAACTTTGACAGTATGGGCTTTCAATTTGTTCTCTCCTTCTAAACCAATAATATTTTCTTTCTTCGCTGGTAGCGGCTTTCTAGACTTAGGTTTTGAAACATCAGGCTTTGATGTTCGTTTTGTCAATGAGTTTCATAAACCATTCCTGGACGCTTACAAATATTCAAGAGAACATATGGGCTTACCTAAGCCGAAATACGGTCATTACTTGGGCAGTATCGATGACTTTGTGACTGGTGAAAAAAAACAATTACTTTATGATCTTGTACAAGAAGCCAAGTCTGAAGCGTTAACTGGTTTCATCGGCGGTCCTCCTTGTCCTGACTTCTCTGTGGCGGGTAAGAACAAAGGTTCAGATGGTGAGAATGGTATTCTCACTCGTGTCTATATTGATGCTATCGTTCAGAATCAACCTGATTTTTTCCTTTTCGAAAATGTTAAAGGCTTGTGGAAGACTGGTAAGCACAGAGCTTTTTATGATGCTATGAAAGCACATCTTGAAGATGCAGGTTATGTGCTTACAGACCGATTAACAAATAGTATCGAATTTGGTGTACCGCAAGATCGAGACCGTATTTTGATGTTCGGTATCCATAGAAAGCATGTGGGTGATAAGCTTACCAGCATAGAACTTGCCAGAGATTTCGATTGGGAGCGAGAAGTAAAATTTGATAAAACGAAAGTCCTAGATAAATCGATTTGGCCTGAACTTGCAACTTACAAAGAGAATTCAATTCGAAAGCTTCCAAAGCATTTAGATAACTATCGTGAGTTGACAGTAGAGCATTGGTTTCAAAAGAATGATGTGAACCAGCATCTTAATGCTAAGCATCATTTTAGGCCGTATTCGGATAAGTTCAAAACAATCCAAGAAGGTGATGATAAGAAAAAGTCATTCAAGCGTTTGCATAGATACCGTTTTTCTCCAACTGCTGCTTACGGGAATAATGAAGTGCATTTGCATCCGTACAAACCTCGCAGATTAAGTGCAGCAGAAGCGCTTGCTATTCAGTCTCTACCGAAAGAGTTCCACTTACCTCCAACTATGACTCTTTCAGATATGTTTAAGACTATAGGAAATGGCGTGCCATTTCTCGCCTCAAAATGCATTGCTCAGACGATTCATAATTATCTAGAAAGTTTGTAAAAAGGGAGTCATTTGACTCCCTTTTTACATGCTTCACAGCGTAGTCGCTTGTTTCTCTACACTTCCAATTAAGCCGTGCTAATATAGCGTTAATAAACAATACTTTGTTAGTCGGCGCATGTTATGAAACTTGAAGAAGTTTTAGGTTATCTAGAACAGATGGTTGGTTTGAAACTTCAACCCATAAATGAATCAAATGAATCACTTGTTATCCTTGAAGTTGACCGAGAGAACAGCCGTTATACGGTAGATAAGACCCAAACCACACGAAAACGTACTCGTCCTTTCGTTGAGCTACAAAAGATATTAAGCGCATTAAACCAGAAAGGTTTTACTAGTGTAGATCAGGCTCTAGGGGGCGCTGGCTCGAGTCGTCATCAGCCAGAAACTATTTTTGCCAACCTCCCATGTATTGAACATTTTAAGTATGAAAAAAAGAAACACCTTTACTTAAGAGATTCTAATACACATGAGCTTGGAACTATTAAAGAGCTAACAGCATCTGAAACTCGAGAAATTAAGAGAAAAATTGATCGATATCGTGATTTCGACGTCTCCCAATTTTATGAACTGCACAGAGAACAAACTATACAACTTAAACACAAACTAGATAGTATTTTTACGAAATATCCTGGTGAGAGTGATGTAGATGCAGTTAAAGACATTATAGAAAAAATCCAAGAACTAGAAGTTCGACTTTCTGAAGCCATAGTAAGTATTGAGCAAAATGAAGGACAATCCTTTTCTAAAAGTATTGATGATGATTCGATCCCATTTGGTGGTGAAGAATCAGGTGATGATAACAATGATGAGCGAGAAACGATTGACACTGATGTTACGATCGTAAAGGGGCTTACCCCAACAAGAATTACCCAAGTTAGTCCTACAGTATCACTTCTATACGACCGTGTTTTACACAATGAAATAGATTTAACACCTGAATATCAACGCAAAGATCGTATTTGGCCTATAAAAGATAGAGCCCGTCTAATTGAGTCTATTTTGCTTGGTCTACCGTTACCTGTATTCTATTTTGCAGAAAGAGCTAATAAAGATGCAGAGTCTGAAGTAGATTTTGATTGGGTGGTTATTGACGGCTTACAGCGTACAACTACTTTAGTAGATTTCGTTCAAGGTAAATTTGCTCTTAAAGATTTAAATCAGTTACCGAAGTATGACAACTGTTATTTCAAAGATTTACCGAGGAAAGAACAACGAAAAATTCGAGAATATCAAATTCATGGTCATTTGATTCAAGTATCGAATGATAGCGAAGAAATGATTCGTGAGTTATTTCATCGTATCAATACCTATGGGAAAAACTTGAGTTATCAGGAAATACGTTCAGCATTGTATCCAGGTTCGACTAATCGATTCTGTAAATATTTCTCTTCTGAAAATATTTTCTTAGATAGTATTCCAGCTAAAGTTAGCGATGAGAGAATGCTAGATGTTGAGTATGTTTTAAGGGCTGTTGCTTACCTCGTATTAGGATTTGAAAAATATTTTTATAAAACTAATGATGACTTCTTGTGTCATACAATGAAAGTTCTTAACGCATTTCATTATGATAAAGATAAGGGTGTTTCTTCGTCAGATAGAATATTTCAGATAATTGACTATAAATTAAAAGAGTCACTCAAAACGATATCTGTGATATTTGAAGACGATGCATTTAAAAAAGAACCTAAAGGTAAGTTGAATAAGATATTATTTGAGTTGTTAGTTTCTATATTTGCCATGATGTCTGATGAACAGCGGGAAATAATGGTAATTCCTGAGAATGCGGAACTTTTTAAAAAAACCATGTGGGACGCGATATCTGGTGATGAAAAAACGTCTGATTGGGAGTCTGAAATATACAAAGAGCTGGGAAGAGGGTTTGATTATTCTATTACAAACTCTACAGGTAAACGAGTGACGGTTCTATACCGATTTAGAAGTTTGGTTGAATTTATTAATAAAGTGCCTGGCATGATTTTTATGCCGCAAGGAATGTTGGAAAATGAAAATTTAGTCATGGGTAATAAAAATGATTAACGAAGTAACTTTAAGAAATTTTAAATGTTATAAAAACCAATTATTTGAACTTGCTAATTTGACGGTTTTTTGTGGAAATAATTCGTCAGGAAAAAGTACTGTAATTCAATCCTTATTGCTAATCCTACAAAATAACTTCTCTAATAAATTGGAACTTAGAGGAGATTATGTGCAACCAGGAAGTTATAACGATTTGCACAATAGAAATGCTGATGAAGATTCGTTATCAATATTAATCGATACCAGCGTTGGAGCTGTCTCTTGGGGTTATAGTGAAGATGAGTTTTCGAGTCAGAAAAGAAAGGAAGTCGAAGAGGCTCCACTACCTTTATTAGACTTTTCTGACAAAACTGTTCTACACAAGCTTCGAGAGTTATATGAGGATGAATTTATTTACCTTCATGCAGAGCGTTGGGGGCCAAGGAGCAGTTATCCATATTCAACTCGAAGACGCTCACAAAACTGGTTAGGAACAAATGGTGAATATGCACCACAAGTTTTAGAACTGGTGGTTAAAAATATTCAGACAATGCCCAGTGATGATGTACGTATACACCCTAATCTGACTGATGGCTCTGTAGTCGGTATAGCGCAGAACTTATTTGAATGGATGGGGGAAATTTCTCCTGGAGTTTTTATTAAGGCTCAGGCGTTTAAACATGCGGACATTACGACAAATCAATACACTTTTGGTGGTGAGAGCTACAGAGCCGTCAATGTTGGTTTTGGTTTAAGCTATGTTCTACCGATCGTCTTGGCACTTTTGGTTACTAAACCTGGTGGACTAGTTATTATTGAAAATCCGGAAGCCCATCTTCATCCGAGGGGGCAAAGTTATTTGGGCAGGCTAATTGCTCTTGCTGCCGAGGCTGGAGTTCAAGTCGTAGTTGAGACTCATAGTGACCACATTATAAATGGTATTCGATTGATGCCAAGGCTAGGAAAGGTTCAAGATAAAAATCTTCTTTTTTATCAGGTTATTAATGAGGATGTAGGTACAACTACAGTTAAAAAAATAATCGTTAATGCGCAAGGGCAATTTTCAGAATGGCCAGACGGTTTCTTTGACCAGCAAGTATTAGATATGCAAGTGTTAATGACTGGACAGGATAAATGAAAACTATAGTTTCCGTTTCAAATTTCAGTTTAGATTCGTGCAAGTTTAGTAGTTTTATGGAGATAGATACATCGCTTTCCAAGTTAAAAAATGTCCTATCATTATTTAATCAAGAGAGCGTAGAGTATTACGCAGGTAATGACATTTTAGAGCATAAAGGATTTGGGCTATCGTTTATTGAACAGGCTAATAATTTCTCTTATGCTGGTGATAAAGGTGTACAAGCATATCTATATAGTAAGTTATTTCAATCATACTTAAATGGTTTTACTCTTACTTTTTCTACAGATGAATTAATGGAGAGAGCAAATAGATTTGTGCTAGAGGAATGCAATGAAAGCTATATCTTATACGCTCCTTGTTTAAATGTTTACAGAGTCAATGTTATTAATAGTGTTGATGACTTTTATTCTCACTATGAGAATTTATTAAGTAAATACCCAGTCGATGAGCATAGTTATTACAATCGAGCTAAAAGTCATTTTAAAAAAATCACTTTTCATTCTGATTGTGGTGATACCCTAAAGCGTATCGGTGATGGCGGTATAAAAAACTTTTCAATTGCAATAACGAAGTGCTTAAAAGCCCTAAATGAATATCAAGCACAAATGAAAATCCCTGAGGATTTAACTATATTAGGTGGTTTGGCTGGGTGTGACTGTACGACACAGGGTAAGAATGGGAAAGATGATATGAAGTTTATTTTCCCTGAAATTTCAACAAAAAATGAAGTTAATTGTGAATATCATTTAAAACCTTACAGTAGCAATGATCCAAAAGATAATAAATATTACCAAAAGCGTATTTATTTTACTTTTGCCAATGTTGGTGGGTGTATCAAGACTTTTGTTGCTAGCATTGGACCTCATTTATAAATATAAAAATCCGCCTTCTTAGAAGGCGGTTTTAATATAAGCCCCCTAAAAGGGGGC
>OARM01000023.1_pt1 | contig 123666 bp, 107 predicted proteins | sample 1475591 | NCBI WGS metagenome assembly OARM01 (sample SAMEA3360676, study PRJEB22359) | human gut metagenome | biome: ENVO:urban biome; feature: ENVO:human-associated habitat; material: ENVO:feces | place: Bangladesh | collected 2011
ACAAACAAACAAACAAACAAACAAACAAACAAACAAACAAACAAACAAACAAACATTTCTCTATATACTCTCAAGTTTTATTCTACTAATACGTTCTATTTCTGTTGCAAAAAAAAATATTATAAAATTAGAACTTTTATTTCTAATGAATTTTGTCTTTTTTAAGGACTAGAGTATGAAAAATAAAAAAATACTATTTAAAATTATTACTATTATCATTGCTATATTAGTTATATCAATTATTATATTAGCAATATTAGGTATAAAAGAAAGAAAAGGATATTTATCAGATTTTAAATTAAATATAGACAAGACTTTAGAAATTAATGGATTGGATATAAATAAAACTATACAATTATTTACTATAGATGATAAATTAGATGAAATTGCTATTACTAATTTTATATTTACTAATAGCTATATAACAAATTACAATTATCATTTTAAAATCAAATATTATAGTAAAATATTTAAAAATAGTGATATTTATAGTGTTTATCCAAATATTAATAAAATTTTAAAAGATTATAATTATATTTTAAAATTGAAGATGGAAGAAAATGGAAGTCCATTTGGTTCTTTAATATCTACAAAAAAAGTTAATGGTATAGATGGTATTTTATATAATTTGAGAATAAAAACAAGTATAATAATATCATTATTTGCTATAATATTATTATACTTGTTTGTTTTTATAAAAAAATATATATTTAATTTTATAAGAATATATTTATCTAAAATATTTATTATATATTTATATTTATTCTTATTATTTACATTATCAATACCAATATTATCAATATTAGGGAATATAAAAAGAGAATGCTATTTATATGATTTAATTTTAACTCAAAATAATTCTGAAACTTCTGACTATGTATATAATTTTAAAATTAATTCTAATAAATTATTTTTTAATAGTAATTCTATTTATAAGTTTAAACATTATATGTCTGATAAACCTGATTATATAAAAAAAATAGAAGTAACTAATTCATTTTATGGTATAGGAATATTAACTTCATCAAAAATTATAGAAAATGATAAAATAAATAATTTATCATATTATCTTGATTTGAAAAAAGAAGTATTTTATATATATGTAATAGCTTTATATTTATTAGCACTATTATATATAATAAAGAAATTTAATGACAAAACATTAAATAAAAGTATATTATATAATATATTAATACTATTAATTGGATTTTCTCTATTCTTTTTTAATTACTGGCTTTGTTTTCCTGGACTTAGAGATGGAGATACAATATATATAATAGCAAACTCCATATATAAAGTATTTAATAATTGGCATCCAGCATTTATACAATTATTATTGCATATACTTTATAATATTTTTGGTTATTCTATACATTATATGTTTACTATTATAATAAGTTTTTGGTATATAGGTCTCACTTTTATAATAATATCTTTATATAATAAATATCATAACAAATATATATTACTATTATTTTTTATTAGCTTTTTAGATGATATATTCTTTATGAATATATGGAAACTTAAAGACACATTTGCTTTAGCCTTCTTATGGTTATCTCTTTCTTTATTATTTTTTGTAATTTTAACTCCATTTAAAAATAATAAAATAAATATTATATTTAAAATTTTATCTGCATTTTTATTAACTATTTCAATGTTATTTAGACATAATTTTATAGTTACTATATATCCTATATATATAATTCTTGTATATGAGATTTTAAAACATAAAAATATTAAAAATTATAAAATATTTTTATCAAAATTTATTTCTATAATGTTAATTATTGCTTTTATGTTAGTTAGTATATATAAATTATATCCTAAATTACCATTTATAGTTAATAATTCTAGAGAAATAGCAGCCTATACATTACATTCATTCATAGCTGCTCGTATTGCTGTGTTAGAAAATGATGATAGTATGATTCCAAAAGAATGGTATAATGAAAATAAAAATTTTAATGATGTTATTGAAGATTATAAAGTATATCCATATTTATCCTCAGGTGTACTAGTAAGAGAAATATTTGAATACGATAGATTATATAATAGTAAAGAAGTAGCTACTAAATATATAAAAAAATATCCGTTTACATACTTTAAATTTTCTTTATCTATGATGATAAAAATGTGGAAATTAAGTTTAAATAATAGTACAGTCGTTCATTACAAAATAAATTTTGATAATTTTGATGATTATTTTGAAGTTCATAATCAATATTTTGAGAGTCAAGTATTTTATAATTATCCAGAAGATTTTTATGATTATAACTTAAGAAAAATTATATATAATATTTTTTATACAATATTAATACATATAAATATTGTATTTTTTATTTCTATATCAATATTAATATTTTTAATAGATATTTTTATAATTATAATAAATATAAAAAAAATATCAAAATTAAACAACATGCTTATTTTTTCATTTGCTACTTCATTTTCTACATTTGCAAGTGCATTTATAATAGGTACAGTTGCTGTATTATTAGAATATAGATATATATATATTGTACTTCCATTGTCTATTTTATCAATAATAAGCTTTATTATTTTTGTATATAATTTAAATAAAACAAAAAGTTTAGAGGTATAAAATGAAATTATCAGTAATAATACCATGCTATAATGAAGAAAATACTATAGAAGCTATAATAAATGCTATTATAAACTCAAAATGTTCTATAGAAAAAGAAATCATAATAGTAGATGATTTTTCAAAAGATAATACTAGAAATAAATTGAAATCAATCGAAAATAAAGTTAGTAAAATATTATATCATGAAAAAAATATGGGAAAAGGTGCAGCACTTAGAACAGGAATTAAAGCTGCTACAGGAGATTTTGTAATTATACAAGATGCTGATTTGGAATATGACCCTAATGAATATGATAAATTATTGGAACCACTTATTAACAATAAAGCTGATGTGGTATTTGGAAGTAGATTTGCAGGTGGTGAATCTCATAGAGTATTATATTTTTGGCATCAGATGGGTAATACTTTTTTAACTTTATGTTCTAATATGCTTACAAATTTAAATCTTACAGATATGGAAACTTGTTATAAAATATTTAAACTAGAGATAATACAATCTATAGAAATTAAAGAAAATAGATTTGGTTTTGAACCAGAAATAACCGCTAAGATAGCAAAAATACCAAATATTAGAATATATGAGGTTGGTATTTCTTATTATGGAAGAACGTATAAAGAAGGTAAGAAAATAGGGTGGAAAGATGGTTTTAGAGCTTTATGGTGTATTTTAAAATATAATTTAAGACCAGACCAGACCAGACCAGACCAGACCAGACCAGAAATAATATGTAACGATTACATATGCATTTATAATAATTCAAAATATAAAAAATTACAACCTATGTTGAAACTTGCAGCATAGGTTTTTTGTGTTTAACTAATTTTAGGAGATCATCATGAATTATCAATTTACAAATGAAGAATTACTCGAAATAAATAATAAAATACCTAAGTATAAAAAATACATGTTTTTTGATAAGAGAAATAAATATGCATTATTAATACCAGTTATTAATGAAGGTGAAAGATTTATATCACAAATGAATAAAATGAAAAAAGGAAATATATTTAATATTTGCGATGTTTATATATGTGATGGTGGAAGTAAAGATGATTCATCTAATCCTGATTTTATTAAAGAATATGGATGTCGTGGTTTAATAATTAATACAAGTGATAAAAAAGGTCAAGGTGTACAATTAAAACAAGGTTTTTTTGAAGCTATGAAAGAGGGTTATGATGGAGCCATTATGGTTGATGGTAATAATAAAGATAATATTCATGAAAGTTTACCATTATTTTTATCAAAATTAGAAGAAGGATATGATGTTATTCAATCTACTAGATTTACTTTGGGTGGAAAAGAGAAAAATACTCCTTTTATTAGGAAAATAGGAATAATATTTATAGCTTCACCTCTCGTTAGTCTTACTTCTGGTTTCCATTATCATGATGTATGTAATGGTTATAAAGGTTTTTCGAGAAATTACATTTTGGACAAAAGAATGGATTGGTTTAGAGAAGAAAATGTACAATATGAATATTGTATATTTCCATTAGTAGCAGTAAAAAAATTAGGATATAAAGTTTGCCAAATACCTACTAAGAGATTTTATCCAAAAAATGAAGTTCCATCTAAAATAAAAGGTATTAATGCTAACTTAAGTTTTTTTAGAACAATTCTAAAACAGGCTTTTTTTAAACCAAAATATTCTAATAAAGAGGAATAATAATATGATTTTAGTAACAGGCGGAGCAGGGTATATAGGCAGCCATACAGTTCTTAATTTATTAGAATACAATAAAGATATTGTAATATTTGATAATTTAGAAAATGGCCATATAGAAACAGTAAATATATTGTCTACTTTAGGAAATGTAGTATTTGAAAATGGTGATTTGAGGAATATACTAGATATAGAGAAAATATTTAATAAATATAATATAGATGGAGTTATACATTTTGCTGCTTTTGCTTTGGTTGAGGAAAGTGTTAAAGATCCAAGTAAATATTACTTAAATAATATTTATGGAACAATTAATTTATTAGATACTATGTTAAAATATAATGTAAATAGGATAGTTTTCTCATCTACTTGTGCAACTTATGGTGAACCTTTATATTTACCTATAGATGAAAAACATAATCAAAATCCTATAAATCCATACGGTTATTCTAAACTAGTTGTTGAAAGAGTTATGGATGACTATGATATAGCATATGGACTTAAATCTGTTAGACTTAGATATTTTAATGTAACTGGATCAGATGCAAAAACACGAATAGGTGAATGGCATGAACCTGAGACACATTTAATACCAAATATAATAAAGTCGGCTATCAATAATAATAAGACATTTTATATATTTGGAAATGATTATAACACTAAAGATGGTACTTGTATAAGAGATTATGTAAATGTTTTAGATTTAGCAGAGGCACATAGATTAGCATATGAATATTTATTATTAGAAAATAAAACAGATATTTTCAATATAGGTACAGGAAGCGGTCATAGTGTGAAAGAGATATTTGATACATGTGAATTAGTATTGAATAAAAAAATATCTGTAGAAATAAAAGAGAGAAGATCTGGTGACCCAGCTCAATTATATGCTGATATTTCTAAAATAAAACATATATTAAAATGGGAACCAAAAAGAACATTAAAAGATAGTATAAATACAAATTATCTGTGGGAAATATCTAAATTATAAAATAGGAGAAATAAAATGAAAATATGTGTTATAGGTACAGGTTATGTTGGTTTAGTAGTTGGTGCTTGTTTTGCAGAAATGGGAAACTTTGTCGTATGTGTTGATAATGATAAAGAAAAATTAAAAAAATTAAATAATGGTATAATACCAATATATGAACCTGGATTAGAAGATTTAATAAAATTTAATGTTAGTGAAAAAAGATTATCATTTACATCTGATTTAGAAAATGCAGTTCAAAATTCTATAGTATGTTTTATAGCTGTTGGTACACCTCAAGGAGAAGATGGTTCTGCTAACATGAAATACGTTTATACAGTAGCAGAACAAATAGGAAAAGCCTTAAATGGATATAAAGTTATAGTTGATAAATCGACTGTACCAGTTGGAACTGCTGAAAAAGTTACTGAAATAATAAGATCAAATGCTAAAGAAGAGTTCAAAAATGAATTTGATGTTGTATCTAATCCCGAATTTTTAAAACAAGGTGCTGCTGTAGAAGATTCATTAAAGCCTGATAGAATAGTAATAGGTTCAAATTCTGAAAGAGCAACAAATATAATGTATGAATTATATGCTGCTTTTTTAAGAACAGGAAATCCTGTAATTACTATGGATGTAAAATCTGCTGAGATGACTAAATATGCAGCTAATTCTTTTTTAGCTGTTAAGATATCATATATTAATGAAATAGCTAATATCTGTGAAAAAGTTGGTGCAAATGTTGATATGGTAAGACTTGGAATGGCTGCTGATAAACGCATAGGAAGCCGATTTTTATTTCCAGGTTTAGGATATGGCGGAAGCTGTTTTCCAAAGGATGTAAAAGCATTATTAAATACTGCCAAAGAAAATAACTGTGAATATGATATATTAAAAGCTGCTGACTCTATTAATTTCAAACAAAGAGAAGTATTTATTAAAAAAATAGAAAAATATTATAATAATAATTTAAAAGGTAAAACTTTTTCTATATGGGGACTTGCTTTTAAACCTAATACAAATGATATGAGAGAAGCTCCATCTATTACTATAATTAATACATTACTCGATAAAGGTGCTATTATCAAGGCTTATGATCCTAAAGCTATGGAAAGTGCTAAAGTTATATTTGCTGATAAAATAACTTATTCCCATTCTTCTTATGAAACATTAGAAAATACTGATGCATTACTTCTTTTAACAGAATGGAATGAATTCAGACGACCTGATTTTAATAGAATGAAAAATTTATTAAAGGATAAAATAATTTTTGATGGTAGAAATATTTATGATAGAAATATTTTAGAATCAAGAGGGCTAAAATATATTAGAATATGATAAAAATAATATAATTTAGTAAGGGTTATATTGGAAAATAAAAGATTTAAATATAATTCTGTTAAATAAAAAAGAGATAAAATTTGTATATTAAATTTTATCTCTTATAATATTAATTTTTATTGATTTTTACATCCTACAACTAGGGCAGTACCCATACCGCCGCCTATACAAAGCGTAGCAAGACCTTTTTTAGAACCGCGTTTTTTCATCTCGTATAAAAGTGTAGTAAGTATTCTAGCTCCTGATGCTCCTATTGGGTGACCTATAGCAATAGCCCCTCCATTAACATTCACTTTATCCATATTGAATTTTAACTCTCTTGCAACAGCAATAGACTGAGCGGCAAAAGCTTCGTTGCTTTCTATTAAATCCATGTCTTCAACAGTGAGATTAGCCATTTTCAAAGCCTTTCTGCTAGCTTCTATTGGCCCAATTCCCATTATCCTAGGTTCAACTCCATGTGTAGCATAACCCAAAACTTTAGCTATAGGTTTAATTCCAAGCTCATCAGCCTTTTCTTTAGACATAAGTACTACAGCAGAAGCAGCATCATTAATACCAGAAGCATTACCAGCAGTAACAGTACCATCTTTTTTGAATGCAGGCTTTAATCTGGCTAAAGATTCCATAGTAGTACCAAATGTAGGGTGCTCATCAGTATCTACTACTATTTCTCCTTTTTTGGTCTTTATTGTAACAGGCACTATCTCATCTTTAAATCTTCCGCTTTTTATAGCAGCCTCAGCTCTGTTTTGACTTCTGCATGCAAACTCATCTTGTTCTTCTCTTGTTATTTTCCACTGTTCTGCTATATTCTCTGCAGTAACCCCCATATGATAATGCTCAAAAGCACATACAAGAGCATCATTAAGTAAAGTGTCTTGCATTTTTGTCTCACCCATTCTAGCACCCATTCTCATAGCAGAAGAAGTATACGGTGCCATGCTCATATTTTCAGTTCCACCAGCAACCACTATATCAGCATCACCAGCCTTAATCATTTGTGCTGCCATTGATACAGCTCTAAGTCCAGAACCGCATAATATGTTTATGGTTAATGCAGGTTTTTCTACAGGTATACCAGCATTAACAGAAACCTGCCTTGCAACGTTTGGAAGAAGTGCTGATTGTATAACACAGCCAAAATAAGTTTCATCAACTTGCTCTGGTTTTATATTTGCTCTTTTTAAAGCCTCTTTCACTGCAATAGTACCAAGCTCTACAGCTGAAGTGTTTGCAAATGAGCCTAAAAACTTACCTACAGGTGTTCTAACGGCACTTGCTATTACTATTTCTCTCATAATATAATCTCCTAATAAAAAGCTTATTATGTATATAGTATAGTCAATAAAAATATGTTTTACAATACTTTATACTTGTTAATATAGTTTTATAGTGTATAATGAGGAAAATGAAAAAGAAGCTAGAATTACAAACCACAACTCTTTGGGATTACCCTTCCCAGCAATATTTAAAAAGTGAAGAAGAAAAGCATAAACATTATATAGGAGCAACACCTTCGTATATAATATGGAATTTATTAAATAGATACACAAAAGAAAAAGATTTAGTTGTAGACCCAATGGCTGGAAGCGGAACAACGGTTGATGTTGCAAGAGAACTCGGAAGAAGAGCTTTAGGGTATGATATTAATCCAAAGGCTTTAGAGAGAAAAGACATTTTTAGAGCAGATGCTAGAAAGATACCTATAGAAGATGAAAAGGTAGATTTTGTTTTTATTGACCCTCCTTATAGCACGCATATCAATTACTCTGATGAAAAAAATTGCATAGGAAAATTAACTGCAAAAACAGATGAGTATTATAATGCTATGGAGAAAGTTATATCTGAAATATTTAGAATAATGAAAAAAGATAGGTATATGGCTTTATATGTTTCAGACTCTTATGAAAAAGATTATCCTTTTATGCCTATAGGTTTTAAGCTTTTTGAGATTATGAGTAAATATTTTATGCCTATAGATATAGTTTCTGTTGTAAGGCACAATAAAAGTTTAAGCAAGGGTAATTATCATTTATCTGCTATAGAATATAATTATTATTTAAGAGGTTTTAATTATCTTTTTATAATGTACAAAAAAGGAAATAAAACCATAGATAAAAACGGCAAGGTTCATTTAAGGAATTTATAAAATTAATATTTTTATAAAATTTTTTAAAAATAAAAAAGGACAGCCTTAAAGCTATCCTTATTATATATTTTTAAAAAGGTCTTATTACCAAATCATTAAACTGGAACCCCAAGTAAATCCGCCGCCGAATCCTGTAAGAAGAACTAAATCTCCGTCATTAATTTTATTTTCTTCTAAAGCATCAGTTAAAGCTAAGCCTATACTTGCTGAAGAGCAGTTTCCGAATTTATTTAATACAACGCTTACTTTTTCCATAGGAAGACCTATTCTTTTTGCAACAGCCTGCATAATTCTTAAATTAGCTTGATGCGGTACAAAATATTTAACATCGCTTAATTGTTTTCCAGTAGATTCTAAAACTTTATCTATACTATTAGAAAACTCAGTAACAGCTCTCTTAAAAGTTTCAGAACCGTCCATATGTATTTTAAACTCAGGAGCTTCTAAATCATCGGCTCTTATAGGGCAAACGCTTCCGCCATTAAGAACTATACTCATATCAGGCTCGCTTTGCATATGCATGCCTATTATTCCTTTTCCATCATCTCTTGTTGTAATTAATGAAGCAGTAGCAGCATCTCCAAAAAGAATTGCAGTACCTCTGTCTTTCCAATTAACATCTTTAGTAAGTTTTTCACTTGAAACTATAAGTACATTTTTACACTGTCCGCTTTCTATCAAAGAAACAGCTGTGTTTAGAGAATATATATATCCAGAACAAGCAGCAGATAAGTCTAAAGCAAAACAATGATTAAGTCCTAATGCTTGTTGTAATTGTCCAGCCATAGATGGAAATATATAATCTTTTGTTACAGTAGGAACTAATATAGCATCAACTTCTTTTAAATCCACACCTTTTTTCTCTAAGTTTTTAACAGCATTAATTCCCATTTCAAAAATAGTTTCATCAGGTCTTGCCATATGTCTTGTTTCTATACCTGTACGAGTTACTATCCATTCATTATTGGTGTCTAATATGCTTTCAAAATATTTGTTGTCTAATATTCTTTCTGGTACATAATAGGCTATGTTTTTAATGTATGCTCTTTTCATTATAAGCTCCAATTTAAAATATACTTTTCTAGTATAAAATATATTACTTTTTAAAAAAAATGATATAGTTATTAGTAACTATTTTATTTCTCTTTTGCCTCTCTTACCATATTGGGATAATATTTTTTTAATTCTAAAAATGCATTCTCCACTTTTTCTGGTATATCTATATGAATTAAAAAATCTTTACCCCTTGGTCCGTAACCTTCTTTATTGTCTGTTAATCTTGGTATCTCTCTCATAAGAAGATTAATATATCTATCTATATTCCACATTCCAAGAGGGTAGCTGTCATAAATTAATTTTGAATCTTTATTTATTACTTTTACTTTATATGCTGCATAGTTAATAACTTTTATACTTTTATCTATATACTTTTTTATAACAGCACTCATTCTTAGCTGCATAGATGCATCTTGAATTAATATTATATTGTTGAAATCTAATTTTTCTTTTTTTATTATTTCTAATAGATTTGTAATATTATTTCCGCAATTTGTGGAATGCAGTTCCAAAAAATCTGCTTCTACATTGTATTTATTTTTTATATATTCATTAAATATTTCTGCTTCTGTTTTATAGTTTATGTTTGGCATTATTTCTTTTATATTATTTATTAAAGTATCTGTTGTGTGTCCGTATCCTCCGACTATTATATATTTTTTAGCAATTTTTTCTTTTATAGCTTGAGCAAATATATCGCCTCCTTCAATTATGCTTCCTCCAAATAATACGATAATATCTGCTTGATTTATATTATATTTATTTTTTAACTCTTCTTTATTTAAAAAACTAATATCTCTTGTACCGCAAAAATCTGCTAATATGTTTATATATTCTGATATTTTTTTGTAACACATAAATTATTCCATAATATTTTTTATATATATTTTTTTAATAAAACTATATAAATAAAAAAAAGCAAAAATAAGCTTTATTGCCTACTTTTGCTTTTTTATAATATTTAAAAAATTATTGTGGTATTATTCTAGTACAACAATAGCATTAGGTTCTTTTATTCTAGGTAAAACAGTTTCCATAATTCTAAAAGTATGATTAAGGTCTTTTTGCTCTAAGTATGCAGTAGACATATCAACACCAATAGCTAAATCTATATATTGAGGCTCTACACATATAATAGCAGCTTTTTTACCTTTTATTGTAGGTATATTATATAGATTATGAATCATATTAGTTATTCTTTGAGCTTCAGTCATACCAGTGCCTTGCTGTATTCTCTGTAAGTCAAAAAATAATCCCTGACTCAAAGCTAGTATTATTCTTCCAACTATTCCTTTTTCTCTAATCATATTAATAGCTTTTACAATATCAATGTAAGGATTTTCACCAGCAGACCAATCGCTAATTTTTAGTTTTTGTACACCTTTAGTGTTTAGTATTCCAGTAACTCCAACAAACTCATTACCATAAAAAATTAATTCATCTTCTTTATTTGATAAAGTTTGTGCGGCAAATGATGTTACAGATAAATCTAAAGGCATTTTATTTTTTTCATTATTTTCTATATCTCTCCAAAGAAGAGTGAAGTCTTGATATAGCTGAGGAAGTTCCACAGAATGCCTTCCAGAAGTTTTTACTATACCATCTTGAAAAACTTCTTCTCTATCATTTCTATCATATTGCACGCTTATAGTGCCGGAACCTAAAGGTCCATATATACTTAAGAATCTTCTTCCTATTAAAGTTCTGCTTGCAGTTTCTATTACTGCTTTATCTATTTTACTCCAAAAGTCGCTATCAAAAGGCGAACCATCTCTTGCTAAAAAGTCCATATATTCTCCTTTTAAATTTATTTTATAATATTTAGTATAATAATAATTATTCTTTTTTCAAACTTCCAACTGTAAGACCTGATAAATCTGGTTCTTTTATTCCCAACTCTTCCATCATTTCTTTTACTTCCATTTCTCCAGAAGCAAAATGTTCAGCCTCTTTAGGGTCTAAATGTCTTAAAAGAGCCATAAGTTCACCTACATGTGCCTTTTCCTCATCTCTAATATCAGCTAAAACTGCCTTAGCAACAGGGTCATCTGTAGCCATACAATGAGCATCATATAAATATATAGCCTCTAATTCTCCAGCTATATCCAATCTCACAGCCTGTATTAATTCTTCTTTACTAATCTTTCTTTCAACATTTGCATTAAACGGGTTTGCAAAACTAGGCATATTTTCCTCCTTTGAAATACCTAATTATACTAATACAATAAATTACTTACTAATATTAATTACTAATAACAAGTATAGTATAAAAAATTATAAAAGTCAACATATAAAACAAATATAAAAAGAAAAAATGATATGTATTTACAAATATTTTTATATTAAGTATAATTTATTAGAATATTTATTTAATTATTTTATGGAGTTTTTTATGACTATTCAAGAAGAGTATTTTAAGAATTTATCTAATATATTAAAAATAAATTTCAATAAAAAGGGTTTTGCTTTTGATAGCTTTTCTAATAAAGAAGAGGCTAAAAAGTTTTTGTTATCTCAAATAAAAAAAGATGATGTTATAACATTCGGCGGAAGTACTAGTGTTAATCAGATGGGTATATTAGAAGATTTAAAAGATTATAAAAACTTTGTAGACAGAAATAATAAAGAATTAAAAACAGAGGCAGAGATTAAGGCATTTACTGCTGATGTATATTTATGTTCTGCTAATGCTTTGAGTAAGAATGGAGATGTTATTGCTATAGACGGAGGCGGAAATAGGGTTTCTGCTATGATTTACGGACCAAAAAAAGTATATTTAGTTGTTGGAAGAAATAAGATTGCTAATACTCAACAAGATGCATTAAAGAGAGCTAAAGATTTTGCTGCTTCACAAAACTCTATAAGATTTAAAGTAAATAATCCTTGCAGTGTGGGTGATATGGTTTGTAATGAGAATTGCAATATAGAAGAGAGATTATGTGCTTATACTGTTATTATAAATAAATGCCATATAAAAAACAGAATACATATATTATTTATAGATGAAGAATTAGGTTTTTAATTTATTACAAATTATAAGGCTTTTAAGTTTACTAGAAGTTTTTATTTAATCACTCAATTTTTCAGTAATATAAAAAGTTCCATGAATATTTACTTTTGTAGATTTATTAGCCTCTATAATTGTTTTATCGAATGCTTCTATATTAAAGCTTACACTTCCTTCACAGTTGCCATTTACTTCTAAAGTGTTTCCATTATCATAAAAATTAAGCATTATATTTCCGCTTGCTGAAACTGATGAGATATGGGGTATAATATATTTTGTGATATTGTCTATTACCTCATATTGAGTGCTTGATTTTCTTATAATTTTACTTTTATTTACTTCTACATCTGTGTCTGTATCTATTCCTATTATTAATGATGTTGGTATTACGGATATAATATTTCCAGATTTTGAAATTTCTATTTTAAAATTTTGTAAATGCACTTCTCCTGCTGCATCAGAATATGCAATCAATGTTCCATAATATATTCCAGCATAATCATCGATATTTTTATATTGATTATTGCTTATATTATTGCTGAAACCTAAATTTGTAAGTATTAATAAAAAGATAAATATTTTTCTCATTAATTTAAATATATCAATTTTTAATATACTTATTAATAAAAAAATAATTAAAAAATATCATTATAAGCTTTTAGTCCATAACTAGATTCAGCATTTTTTACAGCATTGTTAATAGCCCTTCCCATTACAATGGCAGCCAAACTTCCAACCGCATCAATACTAGCCTTAATATCTCCAACAGACATAGCATAAATACTATCCCCGTCTAATGTAGTATGTACTGGTTTTATAGTTCTAGCAAAACCATTATGAGCCATAGAGGCAATTTTTCCCATTTGTGTTTTTGTAAACTTAGCATTTGTTATAATAGCTCCTATTGTTGTGTTTTCTACTAAATTAAATGATATCTCTTTATCTCTTGTGAGTTTTATCAATTCTTCTTCAGAGCTTCTAAAACTTTTCTTATCTTCACCTAAAAGCCCTGCTAATTTTTCTCCAGTGTCATAATCAAATATATCTCCAAAAGCATTAACAGAAACAACTGCTCCTACTTTAACTCCATCAACTTCTAAAGCATAAAAACCTAATCCAGATTTCATAGCATAATCAACACCCAATATCTTACCAACAGAAGCTCCAGTACCAGCTCCATAATTACCCATTTTAGGATTATTATTCTGAGCATCAATACAAGCATTATAACCCATTTCTATATCAGGACGAACCTTATAATCTCCAACACGCAAATCAAATATACAAGACTCGCAAACCAAAGGCACTTTAGTAACACCTACATCAAAACCAATATTTCTCTCTTCAAGATACTTCATAACTCCGCCAGAAGCATCAATACCAAAAGCACTTCCACCGCTTAATAGTACAGCATGTATAACTTCTGTAGTTGCAAAAGGTTTTGTAAGTTCGCTTTCTCTCGAAGCAGGTCCTCCTCCGCGTACATCAAGAGAAGTGTTAGCACCGCGTTCGCATATTATTACAGTGCAGCCTGTAGCCGCTTCTATATTTTGAGCGTTTCCTATTTTTATATTTTCTATATCTGTGATTTTTATTTCTTTCATTTTTGATGTCCTTACTTTATTATTAAATTGTCAATTAAATGTATATTTGATAATTATAACATAATTTAGTTTTTTTTCTTGATTTTAATTTTAACTATCTTATAATTAATATATAGGCAAATGGAGGTGCTTTATGAGGGTATTAGTTTACGATTCTAATCACACTATAAGAGATAATATCACAACAATACTGCTTATGCAAGGTTATGATGTTGTAGCAGTAAAAGATAAAAAACATATACTTCCTACTTGTTCAAAAATGCCTTTCTCTATTGCTATTATAGAAACATCTCCTTATGATGAAGAAGCTAATAATATTTTAGAAAAAATGTATTATAATGATATATATAAAAATATTAAAGTTTTAATTTACGTTCCAGAAATTACGCCTGGGTTTGTTTCTAAGATGTTTAAAATAGGTGTTGCTGGAATATTATTTAAGCCGTTTAATGAAAAAGATTTTTTCAATAGATTTTCAAATATATTATCTAAATCTAATTTGCTTCCTAAGAGAATAAAATATACTATTATTAATAATGTAAATCATGATATAGTTTTTAGACATGAAGAAAGCAAACAGATAGTGCATGCTATGGTATTAGGAGTATCTGCTAGGGGTATAAGATTTTTAATACCAAATGAGAATATTCATCTTAATGTGGGATATAATATACCGCTTACTTATATGTCTATAGGTTCTTATAAGATGACATTTTCTCTAAATATTATAGAAGTAGTAGGCAAAGAATATATTGGATTATTTGAAAATATATCTTCTTTTGACCATAAAGTAATTTGCAAATTTATATATGAAAAATATATAGAAAAAAATTTAGTATCTTAAGTGTTAGGATTTTATTATGATTAAGACTTTAACAATAGCCGGTTTTGATGGTTCAGGAGGAGCTGGCATACAGGCCGATTTAAAAGTATTTTCTGCTTTGGGCTGTTATGGAATGTGCGTATTGACTGCATTGCCTGTACAGAATACTCAAGGGGTGAGAAGCTGTTATGAGATAGATATTAAGGCTATAGAAGAGCAGTTATATTGCATATTTGATGATATAGTGCCAGATGCTATAAAAATAGGAATGCTTTTTAATAATGATATAATAAAACTTGTTGCTAACTTTTTAGAGAATAATGCTAAAAATATACCTATAATAGTTGATCCTGTTATGGTTGCAAAAAGCGGAGATAGGCTTCTTTTGGAAGATGCGGTTGAAAGCTTAAAAAAATATATTATACCTATTTCTACAGTGATTACTCCAAATATACCAGAGGCAGAGGATATTACAAACAAAAAAATTACTACAGATGAAGACATGATTGCTGCTGCTAATGATATACTAAAAATGGGAGCAAAAAATGTAATGCTTAAGGGCGGGCATTTAGACGGAAAGCTTTCAAGAGATTTATTTATAAACTCCAAAGAGCATGAGTTTCTTGATGCTATTAGAATAGATACTAAAAATACACATGGCACAGGATGCACATTATCTGCTGCTATTTGCAGTTATATTGCACATGGTAAAACTCCTTTAGAAGCATGCATTTTAGCTAAGAATTATTTATTTAATGCTTTAGAGTCTGCTAAAATTGACAGTGTTGGTAAAGGTCATGGACCTGTTAATCATTTTTATGAACTTTGGAAGTATTTAAAGTTTTAATTAGTTTTTTCTAAACTGTCTATTAACTCATAATAATATTTTTTACCTTGAAATATATCTTGCGACAATATTTTTTGGGCGTTTTCGTATTTAAAAATTTCAGAGTTTTCATCAATATTATTTTCTAATATTAATGAGTTGTTAGTAATTTTATAATATTTATGATATGTGCTTATAGTGTTATCAATATTTTCTTTGTAAAGCAGTGAAATAATATAGTTTTTATAATTTGTTGCTCCAGCATTAATAGCTATAAACATTGGTATATTTTCTGGAACAATATTTACTGGTGCTTTGTATGCTCCGTTAGTGCCGTCCCATATAAGAAGCGGACTTGGACTACTATCTTCTAAAAAGCTTTTCTTTATGTTTTCGTCTATAGTTGAACGCTCTACTATTGCTCTTAAATATGGATACAAATGGTCATGCTTAAATATTATCAATGCATTTGGTGAATATTTTAGTATTGTGTCTCTAATTTTTATTATCTCCATTGCTGCCATTACGGAATTGTCCATAGTTTCTATGAGATTGAGTTTATCATTGCCATTAAAATAATTCATAAACTTTTTATTTTTTTCTGCTATATTAAAATCATTTTCTATATGCGAATCTGTGTGTCCTAAAATTGTAAAGCCAGATACGAATAGAGGTTTTTTAAGATTGTTTATATTAGTTTTTAGATATGTATTTATATTTGTGATGTTTAAACCGAATATTGAATTACTAAAACCTATTGAAGGGTAGAATGTTTTAAGATTGTATGTGTTTAATGCTTCTTCTAATGCCAAAGTGTAGTATCCTTCTTCATTTAAAAGGCTTATTAAAGTGTTATTTATTTTTTCTGATTGAGTTTTTGGATATAATGGGCTTGAAGCAGTAAGTCCTGCCAGTCTTGCATAAAAACTTCCGTTATTAACATTTGGAGATATTTTTTGAGAGGCATTTGCCCATTTTCTATATTCTTTTGGGAATGGGTCTTTATTAAATAGTTTTACAAAATGTGAATAATCATAAAAGGACTCTAAAAATATTAAAAATATGTCTCTTTTGTTTTCACTTTCTTGTAATAATAAATTTGATATGTCTCTTTTTTCTTCATAGGATTTCAATAAGTTTATAGAGTTTAATACTGCTTCTTTGCTTGGCTTTATATTGTTTATTCTGTCATAATTTATTCTATAATTGAGTGTATATATTATTCCTCTTTTGTTGGCATTTCTTAAAAAATCTATGCTCCATATGTCAACTTTGCTTGGTCTTAAAAATAAAACATATGATATAGCTATGATTGATAATATCATAATTATTGCATTTGATTTTTTCGTTTTAAACATTCTATATAAGTTGTATATAAATAATGATAACAAAAATAATATTGAAGAGAAATATATTATAGTGGATAGTATTGTTATAATTTTCATGTATAGAGGAAGCACTGTTATAAGCGAAGAATATAGATTTGGCATATCAGAAAAAAGTATTACCATATCTAACACGCTCAATGCTATAGTCTCTATCACAAAAAAAGAAAAATTTGTTATAACACAAAATAGCATTGTAAAAATTATTCTATGATTTTTTAAATGTATAAAATTTGGTATATAGCTTAGTAAATTATATGAAATTATTACAAACAAATATGAGTACAGTATATCATAAATATTAGTTTGTAATTTTAACATTGAAAATGATAGGAGAATTAATTTAGTTATTGAGAAGTAGAGTAGAGTATGTATTATTAGAAAAAGTATATATGTTTTATAGTTTTTTATTATGTTTGGTATTATATATAAATACAGTATTGGGAATATTAGTATTATTAAAATAAAAAATATAAATACTTCTTTTTTTAATTTTAATTTGTATTCTATATTTTCTATTTTGTCGTTTGTATTTAGTTTCTTATCTGTAATTAATGTGCCGAATGAGCTTCCATTTTTAAATTTAATAGAGATTACATCTTTTATTGTTTGGTTTGTGTTTGGCTGTATTTCATATATTTTATTATTTTTAAAAATTTTTGATTTATATTTAAATGTAAAAGAGTATTTATTTTCTACAATATTTTTAAAGTCTGAGATATATGCAGTTCTTTTTAAATTCCCCATAATTGATAGAGGTATTAGTATTAATATTGATATAATTATTGTTATAATAATGTATTTATATAATTTGTTTTTCATATGTTTTCTATGCGGTATTTTTTTATTATAAAACTGTAAAAATAAAATTATGTAAATATTTTTTATTATATATTACTATTGTAAAAAATTGCTTTAAAATCTATTGACATAAAAGAAAATTAGTTATATAATTGAATACCACTTAAAATATAAGTAGTCTAAATTTCGGAGATATAAAAATGGCAGGTAATAAAGTAAAAACCGAGCAAATACATTTACAATGCACAGAATGTAAAAGAAAAAATTATATAACAACTAAAAATAAACAAAATGTTCAAGAAAAATTAGAATTAAAAAAATATTGCCCTCATGATAGAAAACACACTATCCACAGAGAATTGAAAGTTTCAAGATAATTTTTTATATATTTGGGTCAGTAGTTCAATTGGTAGAGCACCGGTCTCCAAAACCGGGTGTTGCAGGTTCGACTCCTGTCTGACCTGATTTTTTACTTAATTTAATATTAAAATTTAAGGTATTGTATATGGCAGAGAAGAAAAAGAACAAATTATTTAATTCTTTAGAAGAGATAAAAAAAGAGCTTTTTGAGAGAAGTGTATGGCCTACTCGTCAGGAGGTTCTTAATCAGACAGTTGTTGTTGTGATTTTGCTTATTTTGTCTGCTGCTTTTTTGGGTGCTGCAGATTATATAGTAACATTTCTAACTAGAGCTTTATTAGATGGTTCTATATTATCTTCTATAGCTTCATCAAAAATAGCTTTGGTTTTAATACTTCTTGTTGTGGTATTATTTGTGGTTTATTTCGCTATACGATACATTAGAAAAAATAGATATAGTAGGTGATGTATGTCTGAAGAAATGACTAGAGATTATAGATGGTATATAGTTCACACTCAGCATGGTTATGAAAATAAAGTTCGTGAACGTTTAGAAAAAAGAATTAAAGAAAATGGTATGTCTGACTTGGTAGTAGACATATATATACCTTCTGAGACTGTACAAAAAAATAAAAATGGTAAAAAAGTAACTAAAGAAGAGTTCTTTTACCCTGGTTATGTTTTAGTTAAGATGGTAATGAATGATGCTACACAATCTATGGTAAGAAGAACACCAGGAGTAGCAGGATTTATAGGAAGTCATGCTACAACTAAAGAAGAAGGTAATATAATTCCAACTCCGTTAAGCGAAGCTGATGTTGCTCGTATATTTGAAGACAGAGAAGCTAAAAACAAAAACGATATTAATGAGCTTATAGGAATGGAATTTGAAATAGGGGAGAAGGTACAAGTTATAGACGGACCTTTCAATGGTTTAAATGGCTTAATAGAGAATATTAATGCTGATAAGGGTAAGGTTACAGTAAAAATAGAGATATTTGGAAGAAGCACCCCAACAGAATTAGACTTTAATAAAGTAAAGAAATTATAATAAAAAGAGGTAGTAAAAATGGCTAAAAGAGTAGTTGGTATTGTAAAGGTTAGAATACCCGGCGGAGAGGCAACTCCTGCTCCACCACTTGGACCTGCATTAGGTCAGAAACAAATACAAATAGCCGCTTTCGTTAAAGATTTTAATGCTAAAACATCTAAAATGAAAGGTCAGCTATTAAACACTTATATAACAGTGTATGAAGATAAAACTTATACATTTGTTACTAAAGGTACATCAACTTCTACTTTAATTAAGAAGAAATTGGGTATTGAAAAAGGTTCTGGCGAGCCTAACAAAACAAAAGTTGCAACAATCAATCAAAAGCAGCTTGAAGAAATAGCTCAAGAGAAAATGGCTTATATGTCAGCTAATGATATAGAAGCAGCAAAGAAAATAGTTGCGGGTACAGCTCGTGCTATGGGTATTAAAGTAGAATAATTATTAATTAAAAATAGGCAACACCATTTATAAATAATAAATGGAAGTACGCGTTTGAAAAAGGAAAGAAAAGATGGCAACAAAAGAAAAGAAAATAGGTGGCAAACGTTACGACGCTATAAGAAAGACAGTAGAGAAATTATCACTCTATTCTGTAGAAGAGGCTATTGATTTAGCTAAGAAAAATGCTACCTGTAAATTTGATGAAACTATTGAGGTTACAATCAACCTTAATATCTTACCAAAACACACAATAAGAGATACATTATCATTCCCTAATGCTTTCGGTAAAGAGAAAAGAGTAGTAGTATTTGCTCAAGGTGAGAAAGCAGATGAGGCAAAAAATGCTGGTGCTATGGAAGTAGGTTTTGAAGATTTAATAAGCAAAATTAAAGGCGGATACACTGACTTTGATGTTGCAATATCTACACCAGACTTAATGAAAGAAGTAGGTAAATTAGGACAGATTCTTGGTAGAAAAGGACTTATGCCTAACCCTAAAACAGGAACAGTTACACTTGATATAGCTCAGGCAGTAAAAAGCTTTAAAGCAGGAAGAATGGAATACAGAGCAGATAAATTCGGTGTTGTAAGAATGGCTATAGGTAAAGCATCTATGGACGTTAATAAATTAAATGAAAACTTCAGAGCTTTTTATGATGAGATATTAAGAAAGAAACCATCAGACTTAAAAGGTGATTATATAAAAAGCGTTGGTGTAACATCAACAATGGGTGTTGGTATAAAAATAGATTATAAAAAGATAAAACTATAATTAGCTGATAAACATTTTTATAAACGAAGTCGTATTTTGTGATCCCATTATATGAATAGCTTTATAGAGATTGTTTAATATAAATAGAAGAAGGTGGATATATGCCTAATAAGAAAAATATAGAAACAGTTGCAGCTCTTAAAGAAAGTATGGGCAGTTGTGCTGGTTTAGTATTCTTCGATTATAGAGGAGTAACAGTATCACAGCTTACAGATTTAAGACGCGAATTAGCAAAAACTTCTTCTTCAATGAAAATATGCAAAAACTCATTAGTAGACATTGCTTTGAAAGATTTAGGCAGAGAAGTAAAAGATGAGATGTTTATTAACCCAACAGCAGTTGTATTTGCAAAAGAAGATATGCCTTCAGCTGCTAAGGTTATTAGTGAAGCCGCTAAAAAGAATGATAAAATCAAAATAAAAGGCGGTTACATGGGTGAGGATTTATTAGACCCCGCTAATGTACAGGTTGTAGCTAATATACCTCCAAGAGAAGTTCTACTTTCTCATCTTGTTACAGCACTCGAGTCTCCTATATCAAGTTTTGCAAACAGCTTGCAAAGCGTTATATCAGAGCTTGCTTATGTGCTTGACAGCGTTGAAGAGGAAAAAAAGAAATCAGCATAATATGTTGATATTAAATTAAAAATAAGAAATTAAAGAAAACATTTAAGGAGAATAAAAATGGCTTTAAGTAAAGAAGAAATATTACAAGCAATAGAAGAAATGAAAGTTATCGAGCTTCATGAGTTAGTAGAAGCTATAAAAGAAAAATTTAACGTAACAGCAGCTATGCCAGTAGCAGCAGTAGCAGCAACTCCAGCAGCAGGCGGCGCAGCAGCAGCAGCTGATGAAGAAAAAAGCGATTTCGATGTTATTCTTACAGGTTTTGATGCAGCTCAAAAAATTGCTCTTATTAAAGAAGTTAGAGCAGTTAGCGGTTTAGGCTTAAAAGAAGCTAAAGACGCTGTAGAAAAAGGCGGCGAAACAATTAAATCTGGCGTTTCTAAAGATGAAGCAGCAGCTATCAAAAAACAATTAGAAGCAGCTGGTGGTAAAGTTGAAATTAAATAATATCATTAATATTTGATTATATTTAAGAAGGGTATGATACAATTTCTACCCTTCTTATTAGCGTATCTTAAGAAAATAAAAAATAATATATAATAACTGTTATAAATATAGTGGAGATCTTTAAATATGTCTAATAACATTCAGATAGATAATAAAGTATATAAAGAACGCGGAGTAGAATTCGCAAAAAAATACAGAATGGAGAATGGCCGTGTAAACTTTTCACGTTCGGCTTCTGTGATAGAGCCTCCAGATCTCCTCGCTATACAGAAAGAATCTTATGAAAGCTTCCTTCAGAAAGATGTTCCTGAAAATAAAAGAAAAAATGAAGGATTACAAGAGGTTTTAACTTCAATATTTCCTATAGTTGCAAGCAATGAAAAGATGCAAATAGAGTTTATATCTTATTCTATAGGCGAGCCTAAAATATCTGAAAAAGAAGCTAGAAGAAGAGATAAAACTTATGCTTATCAATTCAAAATAAAAGTACAATTAACTGTAAGAGATCCAGAAAGAATAATAGAACAAGAAATATTTGTTGGTGAAATACCTGCTATGACAGATAGGGGTACATTCATTATTAATGGTGCTGAGAGGGTTGTTGTTTCTCAGATTCATAGGTCTCCTGGTGTTGTATTTAACCGCAGTGATAGAGATGCTATGTTTGTAGCTAAGATTATTCCAGATAGGGGTACTTGGCTCGAGTTTGAACTTGATACCAAAAAAGATATAATGTATGTAAGAATTGACAGAAAGAAAAAACTTCCTGTTACAGTATTTTTAAGAGCTATTGGTATCACAACTAATGAAGAAATTTTAAAATTATTCTATGAAATAGATAAAATATCTTTGGCTAAACTTTCTGATGAAGAGAAAAAGGCTCAGCTTATAGGAAGACGTTCATATTCAACAGTGTTTGATAAAGAAAACCCAGAAGAAATCATATTAAACCCAGGCGAGCTTATTAACCAAAACTTGGCAGAAAGACTTTTAATGAGCGGCATAGATGAAATTGAAGTATTAAATATGGAAGCTATAAAAGACAATGTTACTATAATTAATACTTTAGATAAAGACACTACAAAAAATCAGAAAGAAGCTTGCACAAAGATTTATAATGTAATAAGACCGGGCGAACCTACTTTAATAGAGAACGTTGTAAAAACTTGTAATGATTTAGTATTTGACCCTAAACTTTATGCTTTAGGTGATGTTGGCCGTTACAAAATAAACAAGAGATTAAACTTCCCAGAAAGCGAGCAGGATAAGGTTTTAAGACATAAAGATATAATAGAAACGATTCGCTTTTTAATTAAAGTTTTCATAAATGAAGAGCAATTAGATGATATAGACCATTTAGGCAACAGACGTATAAGAAGAATTGGTGAATTATTGGCTATGCAAATAAAAATAGGCTTTACAAGAATGGAGAGAGCAGCTAAAGAGAGAATGCAAATGCAGGATATGGAATCTGTAACTCCTCTATCAGTTGTAAGCATAAAAGTAATACAAGCAGTAATTAAAGAGTTTTATGGTACAAGCCAATTATCACAGTTCATGGATCAAAACAATCCATTATCAGAGATAACACACAAAAGAAGATTAAATGCTTTAGGTCCGGGAGGTCTTACAAGAGATAGGGCTGGTTTTGAGGTTCGTGACGTACACCATACTCACTACGGTAAAATATGTCCTATTGAAACTCCTGAAGGTCCAAACATTGGTCTTATAGTTTCACTTGCTACTTATGCTAAAATAAATAAACATGGATTCTTAGAGACTCCATATAGAAAAGTTGTTAATGGTAAAGTAACTGATGAGATAGAATACTTAACAGCTCATGATGAAGAGCGTTATCATATTGCTGATGCTAATGCTCCTTTAAATGAAGATGGAACATTCAAAGAAAATCTTATTTCTACAAGATACAGAAGTGAATTCCCATATTCTACACCAGATCAAGTACAGTATATGGATGTTTCACCTCAGCAGATTGTTTCACTTTCAAGCTCACTTATTCCATTCTTAGAGCATGATGACGCTAACAGAGCTTTGATGGGTTCAAACATGCAGCGTCAAAGTGTACCTCTTTTATTCCCAGAATCACCTATAGTTGGTACTGGAGTAGAAGCAAAAATCTGTCAGCCTGGCACAGGAATAGCAGTTCATGCAAAAAGAGCTGGTAAGGTTATAAAAGTAGTTCATGATGAAATAGTTATTAAACCTACTAAACAAAACAGCGATGATGATTATGATGTTTATGAACTTATAAAATATCAAAGAACTAACCAAGATACTAATTATCATCAAAGACCTGTAGTTAATGTTGGGGACACTGTTAAAGCTGGTGGTCTTTTAGCTGACGGTCCTGCTACTGATCATGGTGAATTAGCACTTGGAAGAAACGTTTTAGCAGCATTCATGATTTTTGAAGGTTACAACTTCGAGGACGCTATTCTTTTAAGCAAAAGATTAGTACAAGAAGATGTATTTACTTCAATTCACATAGAAGAGTTTTCAGTTGAAGCTCGTGAGACAAAATTAGATAAAGAAAATATCACTAGAGATATACCAAATGTACCAGATTCTGCATTCAAAAATCTTGATGAGAGAGGTATTGTAAGAATAGGTGCTAAAGTAAAAGCTGGAGATATATTAGTTGGTAAAGTAACTCCTAAAGGTGAAACAGAGGTTACTCCAGAATATAGACTTCTTCATTCAATATTTGGTGAGAAGTCAAGAGATGTAAAAGATACTTCTTTAAGAGTTCCTCATGGTAAAGACGGTACTGTTATAGATGTAAGAGTTTACAGCAGAGAAAATGGCGATGAATTAAAGCCTGGAGTTGAGGAAGTAGTAAAAGTATTCTTAGCTAAGAAGCGTATAATACAAGAAGGCGACAAAATGGCTGGTCGTCACGGTAACAAAGGGGTTGTTGCTAGAATAATGCCTATAGAAGATATGCCTTATTTAGAGGACGGTACTCCTGTAGATATTTGTTTGAACCCTCTTGGTGTACCTTCTCGTATGAACATTGGTCAGGTAATTGAGATGTTACTCGGTTGGACTGGTCATAAGATGGGCTTAAAATATGCTTGTCCTGTATTTGAAGGTCCTAAAGAAGATGAATTAAAAGAGGCTATGATATCAGCTGGTCTTAACCCTACTGGTAAAGTAAAACTCTTTGACGGCAGAACAGGAGAGCCTTTCAAAAATGATGTAGCAGTAGGATACATGTATATGCTTAAACTTAACCACTTGGTTGAAGATAAGGTTCACGCTAGAAGTACTGGTCCTTACTCACTTGTTACTCAGCAGCCTTTGGGTGGTAAATCACAATTCGGTGGTCAGCGTTTAGGAGAGATGGAAGTGTGGGCATTAGAGGCTTATGGAGCTGCAAATATGCTTCAAGAGTTCTTAACTGTTAAATCTGATGATATGACAGGTCGTGCTAGAATATATGAATCTATTGTTAAAGGTGATGTTATATCTTCTCCAGGTATACCTGAAAGCTTTAACGTATTGGTTCAAGAGCTTAGAGGCTTAGGTCTTAATATCACTATTCATGATGAAGAGGGCAATCAGCTTCCTTCTACTGAAAAAGAATTAAAGAAAAAAACTAAAAAACAAACTAAGATTTTTAAATAATTAGGAGAAGTTTAATGCAATTTACAAACTTTGACCAAATAAAAATAGGTATAGCAAGTCCTCAGGTTATGAGAGAGTGGAGTTATGGCGAAGTTAAAAAACCAGAAACTATCAACTACAGAACTTTAAGACCTGAGAGAGATGGGCTTTTTTGTGAGAAGATATTTGGAACTACTAAAGAATATGAATGTTATTGCGGTAAGTTTAAAAGCAAACGTTATAAAGGTGTTGTTTGTGATAAGTGTGGAGTTGAAGTTACACATTTCAAAGTAAGACGTGAGAGAATGGGTCATATAGAGTTAGCTGCTCCTGTTGCTCATATTTGGTATTATAGAAACACTCCTTCTAGAATCGGACTTCTTCTAAACATGAATATATCTCATTTAAGAAGCGTACTTTATTTTGAGAGATATGTTGTTATTGATGCGGGTGATAGTGATTATTCTAAAGGTGATTTGCTTACTGAAGATGAATATAATGAAGCTTTAGATAGATATGGTGATAATATTCGTATTGGTATAGGTGCTGAAGGTATACGTGATATGCTTAAAGACCTTGACATGGACGAAGAAATCAGAAAGCTTAGAGAAGAGATGATTAAAAAGGGTGAGAAATCTGACAGAAGACTTAGAAAGCGTCTTGAGATTTTTGAAGATTTCAAATCATCAGGTAATGACCCTACTTGGATGATACTTGATGTAGTACCTGTTATTCCGCCAGAATTAAGACCTATGGTTCAGCTTGATGGCGGACGTTTTGCTACTTCAGATTTGAATGACCTTTATAGAAGAGTTATAAACAGAAATATTCGTTTAAGGAGATTATTAGTTTTAAGAGCTCCTGATATCATTATAAGAAACGAAAAAAGAATGCTTCAAGAGGCTGTTGATGCTTTATTTGATAACAGCAAGAGAAAAAAGGTTGTAAAAGGACCTGGAAACAGAGCTTTGAAATCACTTTCAGATATGTTAAAAGGTAAGCAAGGTCGTTTCCGTCAAAACCTTTTAGGTAAACGTGTTGACTATTCAGGCCGTTCAGTTATTGTTGCTGGTCCTAGACTTAAAATGCATCAATGCGGTCTTCCTAAAAAAATGGCTGTAGAATTATTTAAGCCATTCATTATGAAAAAATTAGTTGAGATTAATTCTGCTCATAACATAAAATCTGCAAAAAGATTTGTAGAAGAGGGCAGAGAAGAAGTTTGGGGAGTATTAGAAGAGATTGCTAAAGAGCACCCAGTTCTTTTAAACCGTGCTCCGACACTTCACAGACTTGGTATTCAGGCTTTTGAACCTGTACTTGTTGAAGGAAAAGCAATTCAGCTTCACCCGCTTGTTTGTCACGCTTATAACGCTGACTTTGACGGCGACCAGATGGCAGTTCATACTCCGCTTTCTGCAGAATCACAAATTGAAGCTTGGACTTTAATGCTTGCTCCTCATAACATATTAAACCCTGCTAACGGTGAGCCTATTGTTAACCCTACTCAGGATATAGTTCTTGGTATTAGTTATTTAACTAAATTAAGAAGCGGTATGAAGGGTGAAAATAAAGTATTTGCTTCTCCTGAAGATGCTTTACTTGCTTATGATAGTAATTTGATTGAGCTTGAAGCTAGAATTAAAGTTCTTATGAAAGATAAAAACGGAGAAGAGAAATTTGTTGAAACTTCTGTTGGAAGAATTAAGTTTAATCAGGTGATACCTGAGGACTTTAGATTCCAAAACAGAGATTTCGGAAGTAAAGATTTAGCTAAATTTATTCATGAAGTATATTTAAAACATGGTACTGCTATTACTGTTAATATGCTTGATGATATTAAAGAACTTGGATACCAAAGTGCTACTGTATTTGGTTCTACAATATCTGTATCTGATATACTTATTCCTCCAATGAAAAAACATGAAATTGAAGAGGCTACTAAACAGGTAGAACAGCTTAGAGACCAGTACATGAACGGTATTATTACTGATGACGAGAGAAGCCAGAAGGTAAAAGACTTGTGGACTGCTGTAGAGGGTAGAATTACTGACGCTATGATGGATAACTTGAGACAAGACCAAGACGGATTTAACCCTATATACATAATGGCAGAGTCTGGAGCTAGAGGTTCTAAACAGCAGATAAGACAGCTTGCTAGTATGAGAGGCCTTATGGCTAAGCCTAATGGTGATATTATAGAGCTTCCTATTATTTCAAACTTCAAAGAGGGTCTTACTGTACAAGAGTACTTTATCTCTACTCACGGTGCTAGAAAAGGTCTTGCTGATACTGCATTAAAAACTTCTAGTGCTGGTTATCTTACTAGAAAATTGGTTGACGTTGCTATTGGGGTTGTTGTTTCAGAGCATGACTGCGGTACTGTTAAAGGTATTGAGATTGAGCCTATTAAAGAATATGATGAGATAAAAAAATCATTAAAAGAGAGAGTTGTTGGTTTCTTTAGTAATGAACATATTTATCACCCTCAAACTAAAGAGCTTATATGTGAGGCTAATACTGAAATTACAGAAGAGATTGCTGATAGAATAGAGCAGGCTGGTATAGAGAAAATAAGAATAAGACACCCTCTTACTTGTGAAAGCAGAATGGGTGTTTGTCAGAAATGTTATGGTAGAAGCTTATCTACTAACACACTTGCTTCTATTGGTGAGGCTGTTGGTGTTGTGGCAGCTCAAAGTATTGGTCAGCCTGGTACACAGCTTACAATGAGAACATTCCACATCGGTGGTGTTGCTACTCAGTCTGTTGAAGAAAATGAAGTTAAGCTTAATTACCCTATATATATTGAGCAGTTCTCTAACTATGTTGTACAGCCTAATGGTGTTAAAATTACAGCAAGAAATGGTGAGCTTTTAATAAGACGTGTACTTAACAAATGGGAAAAAAGCTCTATAAAAGATATATTAAAAGAAAACAATGCAAAAGTACTTATAGGGGACGTTATTGCTACTAAAAAAGATGGTGAAGATATAAAAGCTACACATAATGGTACTTTGAAAATCACTAGCGATAACAAATATGTAATGATTACAGGTGCTAAGCATAATATACCTATTAAAGTAGGTAGTGAATATAGAGTTAATGAGAATGTATTTATTGATGCTAATACAGTAATTGCTAGCTTCGATGGTTATAATGAACCTATAATATCTGAAAAAGCTGGTATAGTAAGATATCAAGACATCATCACTGGTAGAACTATGGTTGAGGCTATAGACGAACAGACTGGTAACGTTACTAAGATTATTCAAGAGTTTAAAGATGCTAGTATGCAGCCAAAAATACTCATTGTTGATGGTGATGATATTTTTGAAACTGATATACCTAATGGTGCTCAGCTTATGGTTGAAAATAACCAAAAAGTTGAAGTGGGTGAGGTTATAGCTAAAACTACTCGTGTACAACAGAAAAGTAATGACATTACAGGTGGTTTGCCTCGTGTACAAGAGTTGCTTGAGGCTCAAAAACCTAAAGATACTGCTATTATTGCTGGTATTGACGGTGAGGTTGAAATCGGCGGTTCTCATAAGGGTAAAAAAGTAGTTAAAATTAGAAACGAGTTTGATGAAACTAAACACTTAGTTCCTCATGGTAAAAAATTGTTGGTAAGAAATGGGGACTATGTTAAAACTGGTACTCAATTATGTGACGGTAAAATTAACCCTCATGATATATTGGAAACTCAGGGTGATTTGGCTTTACAAACTTATTTGCTTGAAGAGATACAGAGCGTTTATAATAAGCAGGGTGTAGGTATTAACGATAAGCACTTCGCTTTAATTATTAGACAAATGCTTAGAAGACTTGAGATTATTGATCCAGGTGATACTAAATATATTGTTGGTCAGTATGTTGATAAGTATGAGTTTGAAGAAGAAAACAGACGTTATGAAGAGGCTGGAGGTTCTCCTGCAAGCGGTAAGCCTGTACTTCTTGGTTTAACTAAAGCTGCTCTTAATACTGAAAGCTTTATATCTTCTGCTTCATTCCAAGAGACTACTAAAGTATTGACTAATGCTGCTATTAAAGGTAAAGTTGATAAGTTGCTTGGATTAAAAGAAAACGTTATTATCGGACATCTTATCCCTGCTGGTACTGGTGTTAAACTTTATAATAAATTACATGTTTACAACAAAGAAGTCGGCGATATGAGTAATGATAATGATATAGATTCTTCAGCTAAAGAAGAAGATGTAATGCAAATTACAGTTTGATAAAAAAATAATATTGATGATATAAAAAGCGATAGTACGGATTGTATTATCGCTTTTTTTATTGTAAAAAATTGAATTAGTTTTGTTAAAATATGGCTATATTATTTTATATTTATAAAAGTTATAACATTTGCACTTTTTGGTTCTTTTTGCGGCGGGAAAAAGAACAATAAAAAAATTTGATTAAGATACAATTATTTTAGTATATATTTAAATAACTATATTTTGTCAAAAAAATTTAAAGTTTTTTTATTTGTGGTGGCTTTGCCCCCACACCCCCACTTCTTTTATTGGTATAAAAGAAGCAAAACAACTGCATTTTTATCCAAAATATACGCGTTATCTTACATTTTATATTATTATGAACATGTAAATCTAAGGAACCAAAAAGTGCAAATATAGAATTATATTAAATATTTTTAAAAGTTTTAAAATAATTATAAAAAATAAGCGATAGTACATATTGTATCATCGCTTATTATCACTTATTATCATTCAATTAAAATATTTTATTTTGTATAAACTCTTCCGTTGTGTTTTGCTTTTATTTTAGATACTGTTTCGCTAATCATATTAACAGATTCCATTACATCTGCAAATGTTTCTGGTCTTATGGATTGTGCTCCATCGCATAAAGCATGCTCTGGGTCATTGTGTACTTCTATAATCATGCCGTCAGCACCTGCAGAAATTGCTGCAAGAGTTAGAGGAAGTGCCATCCAAGCTCTTCCGCTTGCATGTGAAGGGTCTCCTATAACTGGTAAGTGGCTCATTCTTTTTATCACTGGTATAGCTGATACATCGAAAGTGTTTCTTGTGTATGTTTCAAATGTTCTTATACCTCTCTCACACAACACTACATTAGGATTGCCTTTATCTAATATATATTCAGCACTCATAAGCCATTCTTCCATAGTGTTAGCTAATCCCCTTTTTAAAAGTATTGGCTTTTTTAATTTACCAACCTCTTTTAAAAGTTCGAAGTTTTGCATGTTTCTAGCCCCTATTTGAATCATATCAACAGTGTTTTCAAAATCTTCTAAGTGTCTTATAGATACTATCTCACTTACAATAGGAATGCCTACTTCTTCTTTTGCTAGTTTTAATATTTTAAGTCCGTCAAGTGCCAAACCTTGGAATGCATAAGGGGAAGTTCTTGGTTTGAAAGCTCCTCCTCTAAGTATTGAAGCTCCTGATGCTTTTACACTTTTTGCTATATTTATTACTTGCTCTTCACTTTCTACAGAACAAGGTCCTGCTATAATTACTGGTTTTTCTCCGCCTATTTTTACTCCGCTAACATCTACTATAGTGTCTTCTTTTTTGAATGCTCTGTTTGCTCTTTTGAATGGCTCTTGTACTTTTAATACTTTATCTACACCTGGTAATGTTGCTATTAATTCTTTATCTACTTTTGAAGTATCTCCTACAATACCTATAACTGTGCAGTCTACTCCTACGATTTTATTTGTACCAAGTCCTAAATTTGTTAATCTATCTGTTATATTATTAACTTGTTCTTCTTTGGCATTAGCCTTCATTACGATAATCATGATTTTTCTCCTTAAAATATAATTTATTTTTTACAATAATATTAAGCATTATGCTTTATAATAATGTTTTTGTTTTTTTATTAAATTAAAATGTATTTGTGTGTGGTTGTTTAAAAAAAGATACTCTGGCGCTTTAAACGCCAAAATAATAAAAAGACTTAAAGTAATAAGCTAGAAAATTATTTGTATTTAAAATAATATTACCTTTCATAGTAATATATTATATTCAAAATAATTAAAAAGTCAATAGATTTATAATTGTTTTTAATAATTTTAGTAATATTTTTTTAAACTTTTTGTGATTATTTTTTATTTAATATTGTTTTTAAATATTATTTTTAAAGCTTTTTATTATATCACAAGCTTCTTCAACTTCTTTCATGCTAATATCTCTATGAGTTACAAACCTTAATTTATAATCACCAAAAGAACTTGCTTTTATTCCTTTTTCCAAAAGTTTATTTACTAATTTTATTGATTTCTTTTGTGTTTTTGCTATAACAATATTAGTTTCAACTTCATCTAAACTCAACTCACCCAATTTTGATTCAATTACAGCAGAAGCTATTTTTTTTGCCTTTATATGGTCTTCTTCTAATGAGTCTATATTATTTTCTAAAGCATATATTCCAGCAGCAGCCATCAAACCAATCTGTCTTAATCCTCCTCCTATTAACTTTCTAATTTTGAAAGCCTCATCTATAAACTCTTTTTTTCCGCATAACATAGCTCCCATAGGTGCACCGAGTCCTTTTGACAAACAAAATGTGATAGAATCTGTATTAGAAGCTATTTCTTTTACTGAAGCTTTTGAAGCAATAGAAGCATTAAATACTCTCGCTCCGTCCATATGCATATGCACGTTTTTTGATTTTGTAAAACTATATAATTCTTTTAAAACCTCTATTGGGTATACGCTTCCTCCATGTCTATTATGGCTGTTTTCAACTTCTACTATATTTACATTAGACATATAATAAGGCTGAGGAGAAAAATAATCTTCTATTATAGATTTTGTTAATATTCCTCTTTTAGCTTTTACTGGCAAAGGCAAAACACCAGCCAATGCAGCTACTCCTCCAAGTTCATAATGTACAATATGAGATTCTTCTTCCAAAAGTATTTGTCTTGTTTTTGAAGATAATATTAATAAAGGTATTAAATTACCCATAGTACCGCTTGAAACAAATATTGCTTTTTCTTTTCCTGTAATTTCTGCTGCCATGTCTTGAAGTTTATTTACTGTAGGGTCTTCCATATAAACATCATCGCCGCATTCTGCTTTATATATTGCTTTACGCATTTCATCGCTAGGCTTTGTTATTGTGTCTGTTCTTAAATCATAAACTCTCATATTGTTGCTCCTAATATATAATAAAAGTTGATTGTTTTTATTTTATATACCTATTTTGGTATAAAAATATAATATTACAATTTTTACATAATGTCAAGAATTTAAAAAATATTACTCTACTTGATAAATTAAATATTATTAATATACTATTATTTATATATGAGTTTATTTTTATAAAAAAATATTAAATAATTTCCGATATTATTATATATAAATATTATTGTAGGTAAATAAAATATGTTTGATTTAGATGTTGTAAACGCTTTTAGTAAGGGTACTGTTGTTATATTAAAGAGTTATTTTAATTCTAATGTTGGTAAGGGTAGTATAAAAATACATAGAAATGCTAATCATGTTGGCGGTGTTATAGTTTTTATTGGTATTAATGGAGATTTAAGCGGAAGACTTATGTTTAATATGAGTAAGGCTACTGCTTTCAAGTTAGCTTCTGCTCTTAATATGGAATCTATTACTGTTATAGATGATATGTTTATTTCAACTATAAAAGAATTTGTTAATATGGTTGCTGGTTCTGCAATAAATGAACTTTCTACCAAACATATAGATTTAGACATGACTCCTCCTGCAATATTAATGAGTGACCAATTATCTATGCTTGAAAGAGAAAACGACCAAATACTTTCTATATGCTACAAAACAGAGCTTGGCGAAATATTTATGAACTTAATAATATTTAATCAAACTCCATCATGATTAATTATCTATTAATATTATTTGCTTTTACCTTTCTTATAAAATATATAGTTTCTAAAATAATAATATCAAAGAAAGCCAATATTTTTTTAAATAAACATTTTCAAGATGAAGATAAATTATACACAATAGAAGAAGTTTCAAATAGTTTTAAATTAGATAAAGAACACTTCAAATCACTTATAAGTATATTAGAAACGCATCAATATTTTAGTTTTTTTAATAAAAGAGGCGTTACTATGGTGAAAGATTATTATTCAAGATATGAGCTTAAATATTTAGTGGAGCTTCTTTTAAAGAAAAAGAAATTAAAGTTTTAATATGTTGCTTCTAACTTAGAAGAGAGTAAATCTTTTTCTATAGAATTGCTTAAAAACTCAACAAATACATCATAAAGTATAGGGTCTAACTTAACATGCTTTTCTATAAAATCTTCTTTCATAATCTTTAATGCTTCTTCAGGAGTAAAAGTTTTTCCTCCTCTGTATTTTCTTGCAGGGTCAATTAAAGCATCATATACATCTATTATCTCAAGCATCTTAGCAGGGAAATAAGCAAAAGCATCGCAGTCATCTATTACTTTAGCCTCATAAGACATTATTCTTGGTATCTGAAAGCTAGGAACTTTCTCTAATTTTAATTTGTATAAACGCTCATAAGGTCCATAACCAAGCCCATAATATTCATGATGCAAAGCAACAGTTAAAATAACCTCAAGAGAATATTCAGAAGTTTGGCTTACAAGAGTGTAGCTGTTAAATAAATGTTTTTTTATTCTCTCATAATCTCTTCCAGATTCACCCTCAAAATAATCCAAATCTTTTACTTTTCCTATATCATGAAGCAAAGCACCAATAGAGTATAAGTTCATCTCTTTTTCTTCTACAAAACGCATACCATTATCAATACAGTCTTCAAGAGTTCTAAAGTCTTCGTATATTCTGTATTTTTCTGAAGAAGAAGTCATATTCTCATAATATTTTTTATACACTGTAGGAAAAGATGTTCTTATGCTATGTATTAAATTTCTTCTTTTTATGAGATTGTTATAAAAGGCAAGAAAATTTACATAAGAAACAAAAACCCTATTTGAGTGAGCCATTACACCGCCGTCAGAGAAATTTCTTAATTCTGTAAAAACTTTCTGTGTTTCTAAATTCTTTGAAAGCATATTAACTATTGTGTTTACCAAAGAAGTAGTAGTATCATTAATTTCCTGATTCTCTAATTTTGCCTGGTCTTGTGTAATCTCATTTCCTTTAATTTTTTTGATACTTTCAAACATAGTAACTTTGGCAATAAGCCCAACATCATTACCAGCGTCTACTATCTGCTGAGCTGTGTTTCTGTTTATTGTATGTTTCTCATCAACTTTAATTTCTTTTAATTCTTTATTATAAGTTTCAATTATATTTACTTTTTCATTATAGCTCATTTTAGAGATTTCAGATATTTTTCTGCTCATCTCTTCAGCAGCTTCCTTTGGAGTTTGAAATACATATTTATTAGTTTCTATATATGTTGCTGCAGAGTTTGTGTTTAATAATTTAAACTCATTTATAAAATGAGAAAAAGTTTTTGGGGCATATAATTTAACATTAGAATATTTTGGATTATCTACAATAAGACTTAACTGCTCTGTTGGAAAAGCTATTATATTGTTTTCTTTATCCATTCTAAATAATGGTATATTATGTGCTATTAGATTATCTTTAATTTCTTTTATTTCATCTATAGTAAGAACGACATATTTATCTATATTTAATTCTTCAGGCATATTTATTAATTTTCCTTAAATTATAATAATTGTGTGTAATTCTAGTATATAATATTTTATAAAAAAATAAAACCACTATTTTTTTATAAATTTCACATTATTTCTTATTTTTTACTCTAACGCCAGGACAAGGTCTATTGAATTTTCCAGATATCAAATTTCCATTTTTATCAGTATATTCATTCCAATAAGGAAAAGTACGGCACTGTTTCGGCTTTGCATCATGTATAATACATTTATCATTTTCATCTAAAAAAGGACATCTATTTTCTTCATCAACTTTTATATGATATTCTAATGAATAGCTATGTTTTAAATATTTACTTATAAACACAAGAGGATTGATATTTAAATAATCTGAAGCTTTTTTTATATCTTCTAAAGAAAAATATACATATCCATTTTCCTTACAGCATAATCCGCAGCCTGTACAAGAGAATTCTAATATATCATTTTTCTTTTTAGTTTTTTTCATTATTTTATATTATTAGCAGCGTTTCTTACTATATTAGCCATATTAGTTTTTCCAAGTTCAATATATCTATCAGCCACTTTTATATAAGCATCATATAAATTTTTTTTTTCAGTTTGATTCATATCTTCAATTTTTTTTTTGCCGTCATTAGGTATTTTTATATTTACATTAAATACTATTTTATCAGGGTCTGTAAATATATTATCATTAGCAGCAAATATCATAGGCCATTTTCTAGCATCTCCAAGCTCTTTTGTAGCAATAGAAGTTAAAGTATCTGTCCATTTAGTTTTATATACATTTCCGTCTATATATGAAACAGTATTGTTTTGAGTATTATTATTTTGTGTTGCAGGCGGAGTAGGAGGGTCTGGTATTACAGGAGGATTAGGCAATTCAGGCTCTTTTGGAGGTGTTACATTTGTATTAATTGTGTTTGTTTTTACTACTGCTGTATTTGTTTGAATATTATTTGTTTTTACTTGAGTATCATTTGTTATTTTGTTTATTTGATTATTAGTAACAATATTGTTAGTAGGTGTATTATTAGTTACAATGTTATTAGTAATTTTATTTGCATTGTTGTTTTGGTTACTTATAAGATTATTTTGATTGCTGCTCATAGCGTTTATATTTGATATATCAGATAAATCATCATAATCATTAGTCATTTCATTAATATTTTCATTGCTTAATACATTTTCATTTGTAACTATATTATAAAAGCCATCATCATTGTTATCATTTTTAGAAGTTAAGAATTGGAAACCTAAGAATGATAAACCTAATATTATAATTATAATACCTATGATTGGTATAAGCTTATTTGATTTTTTCTCATCATTTTCAATAGAATGCTCTGGAACTTTGTAAGGTTCTACAGGTTTCTTTTCTATTTCAGGTATAACAGTAGATGTTTTTAATTCTTCTTCAGTTTCTATAATTTTAATATCTTTTTCTTCTAATTCTTTTAATTTTTTGTTTGAATAATTTTGATAAGCTTCCACTGGAGTATCATCATCTATTTCTACAGCATTTTCTATTGCTTTATCCATTTCTTCTTGATTGAATGTTGGCTCTTCATTAGATATTTGCTGTATAGTTGTAGGAAGCACAACTTTTTTATTTTTAAATATATCGCCTTTAGTGTAAGTTACTTTTTCTTTTGTTTCTTCTTTTTTTGGCTCTTCTATTTCAGTTTTTGTTTCTATACCGTCAATATCATTTTTTATTTTTTCTAATTCTTCTTTTATCTCTTCAGTTTCTTTGTCTTTATTTTCATCTTCTTTGTATTTATCAAATGAATCAAAGTTATATTTTTTTACAACTTCTTCTAAAGTTTGAGGCTTATCAGTATTTTCTTTAAGAATTATATCATTTTCTTTTTTATTAAGTACATTATTTACTATATCACTTGTTTTGTTAAAGATATTTTCATTGCTTTTTATATTATTATCAACTTCTTTATTTGTTTCCTCTTCTATTTTATCATCTGTTACTACTAAATGTTTTTTTGCAACTATTGGCTTTGAAACATTTTTAGATTTAGCTCTTATAGCTTCTTTTAGTAATGTAATAGATTCTCTTTCTGAAGGTTTTTCAGTTGTTTTTATTGGCTCTATTTTTCTTATAGTTGATGATGTTCTTAATGGAGTAAATGCTGTTTCTTTTGATGTTTTTGAAGATTTATCAGCAGAATCATCTTTAGTAGCCATTTTTTTGAAAATATTATCTATTGTTTTTTGTGTATTGTCTTTTTTTAAAGAAGTTAGAGGTGTTACTGTTTTTTTTGTTTCTGCAGCAGTTTTTTTAGTTGTATCTTTAGCGTCTGTTTTTTTTATGCTTGAATCAGCAGCTTTTTTGGTTGTAAGTGTTGTTTTAGCTGATGTTTCTTTATTAGCAGCAGATGTTGTTGTTTTTTTTACTGTACTAGTCTTTTTTACAGATGCTTCAGTTTTTTTAGGTGCTTCTTTAGTATCAGTCTTTTTAACAGTTGAAGCAGTTTTTTTAACAGCAGCAGTTTCTTTTTTTGTTTCTTTAGCTGATGTTTCTTTATTAGCAGTTTTTTTTGCTGTAGTAGTTTTTTTAGCTGCAGTAGATTTTTTTGCTTCTTCTTTATTTGTTGTTTTTTTTGTTGCCATATTTTTACTCTGTAATATTTTGTTTATTTTTTATAATTATATTTCTTATAGTATTCATTTTGTCATTATCAAATATGTTTTCTCTAATGTTTCCTTTTTTTAATAAATCTATAAGATATTTATTTAGGTCTATATTGCTATCATTTAAATTATATTTCTTAACTATATAAACCGAATCAGCCATAAAAAGTATTATTCTTAATTTGTTTCCATCAGAAGAGTATTTTTCTATTATTTTCTGCGGATTATCTATACCAAGACAACTTAAATTATAACAAACTTTGAAGAATAATTTATCTATAGCTTGTTTAACTTGCTGTTCTTTTTTAACTTTTTTGTTTATTGTGTATAGTACAGAAAAATCTCTAGGACTAAAACGGCACATATCAGCAAAAAACTTTTCTTGATATGGCATAAGATAATAATGGCTTTTTACTTTAGATTCAACTCTAGTAATAAAATTATTTTCTTCTAGAGTATCCAAAGATTTTACTATAGTAGCGTTTCCTCCAATTCCAGCTTCATTAAGCATTTGAGAATGAGTAGTTTTTGCTATACCATTTTCGTAGTCATAATTAGCAACTAAAACTCTATATACTTCTTTAGCTGATAGAGGAAGTTTTTTCCATTTGTTGTTTTCTGTTATAGATTTTGGAATGAATGAGCATAAATTAGCTATTGATATAAAAGTATCCTTGTCTAAATTTTTGATACTCTCTAATTGTACCTTATTTATGATATCTAACATTGTTTCCAAAATACTTCTCCGATTATTATAGGATAATATAATACATTAGAATTGATATAAAATCAAGCTTATGAAAAAAAATTATAATTATTAAATTTTTATCAATTTATTTTGGCAAATATGCGTTAAAAATGATTTTAGAAGTTAATTTTTTCCTGAGAATCAGTATTTTTAGAAGAATTTTGGGTGGAATTTGAGTTGAATTTGGGGTTAATTTTTAGTTTTAGGAATTTGGGTTTAAAAATATGTATAAAATGTAGTGTAAATAGGCTGATTTAAGGAAAAATATAAGAAAATTCAAAAAATTAGCATTAAAACCTATTGCTATTTATCACACTCATGCTATAATAATAAAACAAACGATGAGAAATAAAAAAATCGCTTAAAACAAAAGTTCTTTGAAATATGGATAGCAGAAGCTAGTTTAATAAAACAAAACACAACTGGTGTAAACGAACTTTTAATTAAGTTCGGAGACCTAAACGCGTTACAATAAGTAACAATTTCTTTGCAAAAAGTAAATCATCACTTAGTAAAGTGATAAAATAAAGAATCGAAAACGATTCACTGAAAAGTGAGTATGGAGAGTTTGATTCTGGCTCAGAGCGAACGTTGGCGATGCGTCTTAAGCATGCAAGTCGAGCGGGCTTATTCGGGCAACTGGATAAGTTAGCGGCGAACTGGTGAGTAACACGTAGGTAATCTGCCGTGAAGTGGGGGATAACCCATGGAAACATGGACTAATACCGCATATACTCTTGCTACATAAGTAGAGTAGAGGAAAGTTTTTTCGCTTCACGATGAGCCTGCGGCCTATTAGCCTGTTGGTAGGGTAATGGCCTACCAAAGCTACGATAGGTAGCCGACCTGAGAGGGTGACCGGCCACATTGGGACTGAGATACGGCCCAGACTCCTACGGGAGGCAGCAGCTGAGAATCTTCCACAATGGACGAAAGTCTGATGGAGCGACATCGCGTGAGGGATGAAGGCCTTCGGGTTGTAAACCTCGGAAATTATCGAAGAATGAGTGACAGTAGATAATGTAAGCCTCGGCTAACTACGTGCCAGCAGCCGCGGTAATACGTAGGAGGCAAACGTTGCTCGGATTTACTGGGCGTAAAGGGTGAGTAGGCGGATTTATAAGTCTAAGGTGAAAGACCGAAGCTCAACTTCGGGAACGCCTCGGATACTGTAAGTCTTGGATATTGTAGGGGATGATGGAATTCTCGGTGTAGCGGTGGAATGCGCAGATATCGAGAGGAACACCTATAGCGAAGGCAGTCATCTGGGCATTTATCGACGCTGAATCACGAAAGCTAGGGGAGCAAACAGGCTTAGATACCCTGGTAGTCCTAGCCGTAAACGTTGTACACTAGGTGCTTCTATTTAAATAGGAGTGCCGTAGCTAACGTCTTAAGTGTACCGCCTGAGGAGTATGCCCGCAAGGGTGAAACTCAAAGAAATTGACGGGTCCCCGCACAAGTGGTGGAGCATGTGGTTTAATTCGATGATACGCGAAAAACCTTACCTGGGTTTGAATTGTTAGATGAATGATTTAGAGATAAGTCAGACCGCAAGGACGTTTAACATAGGTGCTGCATGGCTGTCGTCAGCTCGTGTCGTGAGATGTTGGGTTAAGTCCCGCAACGAGCGCAACCCTCACCCTCTGTTGCTACCGAGTAATGTCGAGCACTCTTAGGGGACTGCCTACGTTCAAGTAGGAGGAAGGTGGGGATGATGTCAAGTCCTCATGGCCCTTATGTCCAGGGCTACACACGTGCTACAATGGCAAGTACAAAGAGAAGCAAGACCGCGAGGTGGAGCAAAACTCAAAAAAGTTGCCTCAGTTCGGATTGGAGTCTGAAACTCGACTCCATGAAGTTGGAATCACTAGTAATCGTAGATCAGAACGCTACGGTGAATACGTTCCCGGGGATTGTACACACCGCCCGTCACGCCATCGGAGTTGGTTTTACCTGAAGCCGTTAGCCTAACCGCAAGGAGGGCGGCGTCGAAGGTGGGACTGATGATGAGGGTGAAGTCGTAACAAGGCAGCCGTACCGGAAGGTGTGGCTGGATCACCTCCTTTATTCGGAGTTTGTCCTTTTAAACTCTTACTGCTATTCATATTTGAAAGAACTTTTATATATCTATACCTCGTTAATAACTAGCCTACTCGGCTGGTTTTTTTGTATCTAATTCTTTATTAAGAAAAACATTCTTTATTGATAAAAACATTTTATAACCGCACGCAAAATAAAATCTATATATAATACAACTAGAAATTATATATAGAATAAAATATATAATATTGTTCAAACGTGCGTTAAATAGTAGTTAAAATATAAAATAAATCTTGGGTGGGTAATGCTTTATTTAGTTAGCATTATAAAAAATTGAATTATAGATTATAATAAATACAACAAACCTATAGGGTGGGGAATGTAAATAAAATTTTTAAAAATTAATTAAAATATTGGCTTTTCTATGTCTTCTGAATTTCTTTTTATTTCTTTTACGAGTATGTATTCTATTTTAATATTTTTTTCTTTAGCTGTTTTTTTGTTTGTGTCGGCGTTGGCTTTACCTATAACTTTGGCAGGGGCATCTGTAATTACTATTACTACTTTATTGTCATTTTTGTAATCAAAATCTTCTAAAGCTTTTTGTATTGCTTCATACATAGGTTCTGCTTTATCTCCTCCTCCGCTAGCATAAAAATAATTAACATCTCTATATATTTTGTTTATGTTATTATCGAAATCTATTTTTTTAGTGAGGTATGTATCTTTCACATCTCTATAAAGCAAAAAACCAATTCTTGAATTAATATCTTTTTTAAATACTTGTTTGCTTATAGATTTTATTTCTTCTTTTATTGAAGTTAAGTATGGATGCATACTTTCTGTTGTATCTAAGACTAATACTAAATCTACTGCTGAGTTATATTTATTTATAATATTATAAACTTGAGTATTCAAATCTTTTTCATCATCAGCATAGTGACTTTTTAATTCACTAGCTTTGTTTAAAGAATCTATTGCTTCGCCATCAAAAAAATTTCTTTCTATGTTATTATTTATTTGATTTTTTCTTACTATCATTTCATTTGTATTTAATTCTATAATTTCTTGATTAGGAGGTTCTATTATAGGAGGAACATTAACTTTTTCTTCTGTAGTTGTTGTGTTATTTGTGATATTGTTTGTTATTTTGTTTTCTATTATATAATCTATAGGATAAGTAAAAGTTTCTCCTTTAGTATTAAACACATTAAATGATAAATATCTATCTTCTGGTAATTTTTTAAAATATGCTTTTATATATAATTGTTTTCCTATTTTGCTATTGTATGTGTCTTCTAATACTATTCCATTATTATCTGCTTTTACTGTATAATTTAATGAAGTTTTAATTAATTTATATGTAGTGTTAGTTAAACCCTCTCTCACATAAAATGCATATTTACCATTTTCTCCTCCAGAATAGTAAAGATAAAATGCGTATAAATCACCTTCTTTTTCTACATTTCTTAATGTTATTATAGGGTTAGTTTTTTTATTATTATCTATTTTAAATAAAAATTTTGAATCTGTTACAATATTTCCATTATTATCTAATGCCTCTAATATAAGCTCCATATTATATGCTAGTAAAATTCTTGCATTTCCATTATTAGTATCCAAATATACAGATTCTCCTATAGATGCTTGTAAAGCTGTTCCTAATTTATTATGTATTGATACTTTATTAATATTTATTAATGAATTAGCATCAGATGACTGATTTAAATAAAGATATGAGTATTTATTATTTTGTAATTTAAATAATAGTCTTATATTGTCTATATTATTTTTTTTTCTTATATTAATTTGATATCCTGTAACTAATTTTTCTATAATAATATCATCTTGTGTTATTTCTGTGTATTGACAATATAAATTTTCTAAAGCACTAAAAAATAGTACCGATAAAATAATAAATAAAAACTTTCTCATTGTTTAAAACCTCTATAATTTATTATCGGCTCTATTATTTATAAATATCTATTGTTATGTTAATTACATTTTAAAAATTATCGCTTTTATAAAAAATTAATATTTAAAATCTTTATTTAAAAATATTAATTTAAAATAAAAAAATACCCGCACAATATTATGCAGGTATTTTTATTTTAGCTATAAATATTTTATTATTTTACTTGAAACACTTTATCCATTTCTAAGAAAAACTCTGTTCTTAATTTGTCTAAATCAGATAAAGTTTTAGCTCTATCATCTATAGCTTTATTTATAGCATTTTGGTCAGGGTTTTGTTTGCTCATTTCTAAATTTATAACTTGGTTTTTGTTATATACTTCTCTTCTCAAATCATCTATTTGAGGGAAATATTTACTTTCTATAGATTGTATTTGGTTAATTTGGTCTTGAGTAAGGTTGTAATATCCGTAACCTCTACCATATCCTGCACCATAACCTCTGCCATATCCATAGTTACATCCCATTCCGTAACCTCTTCCATATCCTCTGCCGCAACCCATACCGTAACCTCTGCCGTATCCTCTTCCATAACCCATTCCATAGCTTCTGCCATATCCAAATAGAGATACAGAACCAAATACCATAATTGCTATAGAAACCAAAATTATAAATCCTTTTTTCATTTTTAATTCTCCTTAGTTGTGTGTTTTTTATTTATTTTATTTTTTATTATTTTACGTATGTATTATTGTAATAATAACATCCATTGTATCCGTTAAATCTTTGGTTATAATATCTGCCTTCATATCCTTGATTATTGTATCTAGCATTGTATCCATAATTACAACCCATACCATAACCTTTGCCATATCCTCTACCATAACCCATTCCATAGCCTCTGCCGTATCCAAATAAAGATACAGAACCAAATACCATAATTGCTATAGAAACCAAAATTATAAATCCTTTTTTCATTTTTAATCTCCCTTACTTTTATATTTATTTTATTATTTTTTGTTTTCTTATGCTTTATTAGACGTAGAAAATAAATAAAAGTTCCCAATAAAATAAAAAAAATGAATTTTTTATATACTATACTAGGGTATAAAAAAAGGGCGCCTTTTAAAAAAGCACCCTTTAATATAGAATATTAATTATTTATTATTAATAGTTATCAATTACTTCATTATATGTAGGTATAGAATCTATTGCTCCTTTTCTAGTAACAGTTATATTAGAAACTTTAGTAGCAAATTCAATAGCCCCTTCAATAGTTTTATCGTCAGCAATCATTCTTACAACTCCTCCTAAAAAACTGTCTCCTGCAGCAGTAGTATCAACAACATTAACTTTATATGCATCAAAATGTTTTCTATTTTGTTTTGTTATAAGCTCGCATCCATCAGCACCTAAAGTAAGTATTATATTTTTAACTCCGCATTCAAGTACATAATCAACACCGCCTATAATATCTATTTCTGTTTCATTTGGAATTAGTATATCTACACAGCTTAAGAAATCTCTATCTAGTTTTACAGCAGGGGAAGGATTTAACACAACAGTTTTACCAAGTTTTTTAGCAATAGATGCAGCATATTTTGCTATTTCTAAAGGTATCTCCAACTGCATAACTATTATATCAAATGATGAAATCAAATCTTCTTTAACATCATCTTTCGTAATCAAAGCATTAGCTCCTTGTGCTACAATAATATGATTAGCTCCATCATTAGTAACTGTAATAACCGCTATGCCAGTGGAAACATTATCCTTTATTAATAGATTATTTATATTAACATTATTTGAAGATAAAGCATCAGATAAATCTTTAGCAAAATTATCATTTCCAACAGCACCCAGCATGCTTACATCACCGCCTAGTTTACCTATAGCACATGCCTGATTTGCCCCCTTACCCCCATTAGTAGTATAAAAATTATTGCCAAGTATAGTTTCGCCTTCTTTAGGGAAACGCAAAGTATTAACAACTAAATCTTTATTTATACTTCCTATTACTAAAATACTTTTACTCACCTTTTACCCCTGATTATATATTTTTACTTATCCATTTAACAATATTAGTCCAAAGAGTTTCATAATGTTTCCATTGCATAAACTCATGTGAACCCCAATGCGGAGCACAATCAGAAGCAAATATAGCAGTTCTTCCTTTATGATAATCCCAAGCGGCAATAAAAGGATGCTCATTAACTTTTGCAATTAAGCTAGCTCCATTTTTTAATGTGCTTCTGTTATATCCCAAGAAATATGGAAACTCAGTATCTATTCCTTTTAATATTGGGTGATTTGAATCTACTGCAACAGGATTTACTCCTTCAGGACATTCTTCTCTGTCATCAAATATTTCAAAATCTATAGGCAATGCTTTCTCTACAGCAGTGTTTTTCCAATGACCTTTTCCGTCTATTCCTTGGAAAGTCAAATATCCTCCAACCATACATAAACCTCCGCCGTTTTTTACATACTCTTCCATAAGTTTAAGACGATTAGGTGTTCTCAATCCTTTTGCAAATGTATCAGGGTGTAAATAAAAACTATTAGCTCCTATATCGCTTATAATAATAGCTTTATATTCATTTAACTTTTCCATTGTGTTTGGAGCTTTTGTAGGAACTTCATGTCCTGTTATATAATCAACTTCAAAATTTTTTCTTAATACATCTAAAAGTATATCAGCACCTTCTTCATAAACGGAATTTGTAAACATATCAAATCCCTTTTGATGTGTCATGTATATGACCCAAGATTCTCCCATAAATAATATTTTATCTTTAGACATTTTTGTACTCCTTATATTTTTATTATTTTGCAAAATTTAATATTATATTAGAATATAAAAGTATTGATTCTAAATACTCATCAATATTTAAATATTCATTAACTGTATGACATTGTTTAATAGAACCAGGACCATATTGAAGAGTAGGGCATTTAGCTATGTTTTTCCAAGTTCTAGAATCACATCCTGCAGGAGAGCCTACGATTTTAGATTCTTTATTATAAACCTCTTCATAAGACTTTTTAAATACCTCTACAAAATTATCATTCAAATCCATTTCAAATCCGCCACCTGACTGATATATGCTTATTTTAGGCATGTTTTCTCTAAGCCAAGCATCTCCCATAGCACACATATTAACAGCCTCAGTAAATTCCTTTACAACCTGGTCATGCGTCATCATATTAGGCAAATAATGCACACAAGTTTCAAATTTACAATAATCAGGAACAGTAGAACCAGCCTTTCCTCCGCTTATAACTCCTACATTCAAATTAGGAGAAGGGAGCAAAGGGTGTTTATACTTCATAAGCCAATTATGCTCCAATTCATTAATAGCATTAATAATTTTTATTGCTTTGTCTATTGCACTTACTCCATTCCACTTAGAACCTGAATGCACAGAAACCCCATTAATTTCAACTCTAAAAAATATAAATCCCATATGTGCAGCTATTATCTCTCTGTCGCTAGGCTCACATACTATAACGGCATCAGCTTTTTTGCCTCCCATAGCAGCTACTATAGAACCATTTCCGCCTCCTTCTTCGTCAGCCACCGCAGTAATAATAACATTCATAGGAAGATCAATATTGGCATCTTTTAATAATTTAACAGCCATAATACCAGCCATTAAACCGCCTTTCATATCGCAAGCACCAAGTCCGTATATCTTTCCATCTCTAATAACAGCACTATGAGGATCACTCTCCCACAAAGAAACATCTCCTGAAGGCATAGTATCAACATGCCCATTAAACATTATTGATTTATTTGATTTGCCTTTAAAAGATGCATACACATTATACCTTTTATCATAATTATGATTAGGATTTCCTTCATTGTATTCTTTAATAGATTTCTCTATTATGCTTTCTTGCATATCCTCTTTTTCTATGTTATCAGCATTCATTTCTTTAAATAAATCTATTAAATATTTCTGACCCTCATCTTCAAGTCCGCCGTCTATTCCATGACCTAATACATGAGTATCTATCTTTACAAAATCAGTCAATTTTTTTATATAAACATCTTTGTTTTTATTTAAAGTCTCTCTTAATTTTTCCAACATAATTTATATTTCCTAATTATTTATTGTATAGTTTTATACATTCCTCAACTATGTTCCAAAACTTATCAACATCTAATTTTATTGAAACTTTAGAATTAGGCTTATTTTTAGTAACACCAAAATAATCACATAAAGTTCTTCCATAACATTTTTCACTTCTTATTTCAACTTCGCTATACATATCTTTAGTTTCTATACAGCTTTCATCAATAATATAAGCTATACAAGTAGGGTCATGCAAAGGACCTCCTTCCCAACCGAATACTTGCTTTTGAGTTTTACAGAAAAATCCCATAAGATCAACAAAAAGTTTTGAAGCTTTTCCTCCTACTTTTCCCATTCTCTCTACTATATTAGGATAACATAAAGCCTGTCTAGTAAGATCGAGTCCCATCATTACAAGAGGCACTCCAGAATTAAATACCACATAAGCAGCCTCAGCATCAGCAAATATATTAAATTCAGCAGCAGGAGTAACATTTCCAAGCTGATAGCTTCCTCCCATAAATATTACTCTTTTTACTTTTTCAACAATAGAAGGCTCCATTCTAAAAGCCATAGCAACATTTGTCATAGGTCCAGTAACAACAAGAGTGATTTTTTCATTGCTGTTTTTTAAAGTTTCTATTATAAAGTTTACAGCATGTCTTTTATCTAATTCTTTTGTAAGTTTATCAAAAACAGGACCATCTAATCCGCTTTCTCCATGAATATCATTAGCTATAGTTTGAACCTTTCTTACCATAGGCAAACTCATACCAGAACAAACTGGAACATCTATATTTAAATACTGACATACATTAAGTGCATTTATTGTAGTTTTGTTTAAAGTTTGATTTCCAGCAACAGTTGTAATTCCAAGCAATTGTATGCTAGGGTGTATTCCTGCCATCAAAATAGCAACGGCATCATCATGTCCTGGGTCGCAGTCAAGTATTATTTTTTCCATTTATTTTCTCCTTTAATTATTTGTTTAATATAAAATATTGATTATTCTTTAACTTTATTTAAAGAACTTTTTATTTTTATTTCTCTTCTTTTCTTATGAATCATAGATATAGTTAATACCAATATAGTAATAACATAAGGAAGCATAAGTACAAATTGAGAAGGCCAACCGTAAGATTGAAGTCTAGCTCCAATTGAATCTATAAGTCCAAATAAAGTACAGCCTATCCAAGAAAAAATAGGGTTAGCATTTCCAAAAAACATTGCAGCAACTCCCATAAAGCCTCTTCCATTAGTCATATTTTCAGTAAATAACTGAGAATATCCTATAGATAAATGTGCTCCTGCAAGGCCTCCTAAAACTCCTGATATTATCATAACCTGGTATTTCATAGCAACAATATTAATACCTGCAGTTTCTGTAGCCAATGGAAATTTACCAGTAGCTCTTAATCTAAGTCCCCATACAGTTCTATAGAGAAGAAAAGCAAATATTATAACAGCTATTATTCCAAATATCTCTAATATAGAATAATCATTAAACAAACTATTTAAGTACTTATTAGAAGTTAAAAAATCAAAATGAACTTTAGGTATTCCTACAATTTTAGGGTCATGGAAAGTACCAGAAGCACCTAATAATTGTTTTAATAAAAATCTAGTTAAAGCTACAGCTAATAAATTAATTGCCGTACCAATCGCACAAATATCAGCATTATATTTTATATGAGCTACTGCCATTATTAAAGAAAATACAACACCTGCAATCATAGCGGCAAATATAGCTATAAGCCAGCTTCCAGTGAAAAAACTTACGCAAACTGCTACAAATGCTCCCATTAGCATTATGCCTTCAGTACCAATATTGATTATGTCAGCCTGCTGAGTAATTACCGCAGCAAGAGCGGCAAAAAGTATAGGTGTAGTTGCTCTTATAGTGGCATGAACAAGTGTATAGTCAAAAATATTCATTAAATCCATAATATCATTACCTCTCTTCTTTTTAAGCTTCTAATTTTTTGGCTTTTTTGTTTTTTAGTTTATTAACAAATGATATAAGTATTTCCATAGTGGCAAATATTATAAAAATAGCTATTATTGTATCTACCAATGATTTAGGTATACCTGTATATCTTTCCATTCCCAATGCACCAGATTTTAATGCGGCAAGGAAAAAAGATATGAAAGGAAGCATTTTAAAATCATTTTTTACTATAAGAGCAGCTAACATACCATCAAATGCTAAACTAGCAGAGAAATTATCCAAAAAATATCCATATACTCCTAATACTTCTATAAGCCCTGTAATACCGCCTATAGCACCGCTGAACATCATTGTAAATATTATGGTCTTCTTAGAATCTATACCTACATAGTCAGCATGCATTTCATTTAGTCCTACGGTTTTAATTCTATATCCCAATGTTGTTTTATTAAGGATAAAGAATATTAATATAGCTATTAATATTGCTATTACTATACCCAAATTAGCACGGCTAGGTTTCATAAATTGCATCAATGTAATATCTTTAGCAACATCAAGAGTTCTTGCTACACCTGTTTTAGCACTAAGAGGTCCATTAACTAAATATGAAGTGATATATATAGCTACATAATTCATCAAAATAGTTACACATATTTCATTAACTTTCCAATATGCTTTTAATATAGCAGGTATAGAAGCCCAAGCACTTCCTACTATTACAGCAAATATTACACATACTAAAAAATGTATAGGAAAAGGTAAAAAAGAAAAATAAACTCCAGCCCAAGCTGTTACAATAGCACCTAAATAAAGTTCTCCTTCAACTCCTACATTAAATATACCTACTTTAGATGATACAGCAAAAGCTAAAGCTGTTAGGAATAGAGGTACAAATTTTTCTAAAGTTGTTCCTAAATTTAATTTTCCTACAAATGAAGCTCTAAATAATTGTATATAAGCTTCTATAGGGTTATGTCCCATTATAAGTATTATAATAGCACCTATTAACATAGATATTATAATAGTAAACAACACATTTATATATTTATTAGAAAGCAAATTTATATATTTCTTGTCCATAATTTTAAACTCCAATTTCTTTATAAAAACTTTATCTAGGATTTTCTCCAACCATAAGAAGAGATAAATTTTCATCATTAGCCTCTTCCGGTGTAAGCGTTCCAGTTATAGCTCCTTCATACATTACTATTATTCTATCTGACAAAGATAATATCTCTTCCAAATCAGCAGAAACCAATAATATTGCCTTTCCTTTTTCTTTTTCTTCATTTAATATTTTTCTTATAGATTCTATAGCTCCTATATCAACCCCCCTAGAAGGCTGTGAAGCTATTAATAATTTACCATTAGCATCTACCTCTCTTGCAACTACAACTTTTTGAGCATTACCGCCTGATAAATGTGTTGTAGCTACTAAAGCTTCTGCAGGTCTTATATCAAATTTATCTATTAATTTATTTGTTGTATTAATAATTTCTTTATCATTCATAATTAAATTATTAGCATAAGGTTTTTTATTAAACTTTAATGCTATAATATTTTCTGCTATATTTAAGCTTCTATTAAGACCTCTTAAGTTCCTGTCTTCTGGTATATGAGATAATCCTGATTCTCTTATTTTTAATGGAGATTTATTTGTGATATTAACATTATCTAAATAAACATTTCCTTTTTCTATTTTTCTAAGTCCGCATATAGCTTCAATAAGCTCACTTTGACCATTTCCATCTATACCCGCAATTCCAACTATTTCTCCAGCTTTAACATCAAAACTTATGCCTCTTATTTTTGAAAGCTCTTTTTCTCCGCTTGTCCATAAATCATCAACTTTTAAAACTACATCAGATACATTTGATTTTTTCTTCTCTACATTCAAAAATACATCTCTTCCAACCATCATCTTTGCTAATTCTTTTACATTTGTATTTGTTTTATTAACAGTGTCTATATATTTGCCTTGTCTCATTATTGTTATTCTGTCTGATATCTCCATAACCTCATTAAGTTTATGAGATATAAATACTATAGATTCACCGCTCTCTTTTAAAGTATTTAAAATCTTAAAAAATTCCTTAGTTTCTTGAGGAGTAAGAACCGCCGTAGGTTCATCAAATATTAGTATTTCAGCTCCTCTATATAATGTTTTTATAATTTCTACTCTCTGTGCTTCTCCTACAGATATTTGTTCAATTCTTTTATTTATTTGAATATCCATTTTATATGTATCAATATATCTGTTAATTTCTTTTTTCGAAGCTTCAAAGTTTATTGCAACGCCATTTCTCTTTTCAAATCCTAATATGATATTTTCTAGTACAGTAAGCTCTTTTACTAACATGAACTCTTGGTGCACCATTCCAATACCTATATCAATAGATTTTTTAGGGTTTAATGATTCATATTTTTCATTTTTTATAAAAATATCACCTTCATCTGGAGCATATAGTCCATAAGCTATTTTCATCATAGTAGATTTACCAGCACCATTTTCACCTATAAGAGAATGTATTTCTCCTTTCTTTAGATTAAAATTACCATTTTGTATGGCTTTAATATTTCCAAAACTTTTCTTAATATTGCTCATTTCCAAACAATAACTATTGGACATATTTAACCTCCATATATGAAATTGAATTAGTAGCTATTTTGACTTAAATTGATATTAAGCATAACCTTAAATATAAGAAAATAGTTTTAAGGTTATGCTAAAGATAAAAATTATATTTTATTTATTTGTTGGATTACCAAAACCTTGATAGTAATTAACAACTATTTCCCCATTTTTTACTTTATTTTCTAAGTTTTTAACTTCGTCTAGTATATATGCAGGGAATTTGTCGCCTAAAGATTCTTTTAATACGCTCATATCAGTTAAACCAACACCGCCATTTTCTATATTAAGATATATAACTTCTCCGCCATTGAAAGTATTTTTAACAACTGATTCTATAGCAAGATATGTAGCTCTATCAACTCTTTTAAGCATTGAAGTAACTATATGTCCAGGATATGTAGAATCTTGATCCAAATCTACACCTATAGCATATTTATTTTGTTCTTTAGAAGCTTCTAATACTCCATTACCAGTACCTGAAGCAACATTCATTACTACATCTGCACCTTGGCTGTATTGAGCTATAGTTAATTCTTTTCCTTTAAGAGGGTCACTAAATGTACCAGCAAAAGATTGTAAAATTTTAGTTTCTGGATCAATATATTCTACACCTTGTTTAAAACCAGTATAAAAATCTGCTAATACAGGTATATCCATTCCTCCTACCCAACCAACTACTTTATCAGGATTAACATTAGGTATAGTAGTATTAGTAGTGAACATAGCAGCTACAGCACCAGCTAAAAATGAACCTTCATTTTGAGCAAATATTGAAGATATAACATTAGTAAGACCTTCATCAGCAACTCCGTCTATTAAAGCGAATTTAATATTAGGGAAAGATGCAGCATGTTTGTTTATTATGTCTTGCAATTGTGTAGAAACTCCTAATACTAAGTCATAGTTGTCAGAAGCCATTGCTAACAAATTTGATTCCCATTCTGCAGGAACTTTTGATTCCATTACTTTTATTTCTACTCCAAAATCTTTTTGTGCTTGTTGTGCTCCTAAATAAGAAGAATCATTGAATGATTTATCACCTAAAAAACCAGCTAATACTAATGCTACTCTTATTTTTTTTCCTTCTCCAGAAGCAGATTTATCATTGCTTTGTGAATTAGAACATGACAATAAAGCCATGATAGAAATAAGAAACAATACATTTAATTTTTTTAACATAATTATAAGCTCCTATAATATATTCTATATGATTTTTAGTATAGAAATAATTATATGATTGTCAATTTTTTTCAGAAAATTTTCAGAAATTTTTCAGAAAAATAGTTATTTTTAAAAATAATGTTGACAAATTACAATCATTGTTTTATAGTTGTTAATGTTAAAAAATAATATAAATTATTGATAATTATGAATGATAAAAAAATAACATTAACTTATATAGCTAAAAAAGCAAATGTTTCTGTTGCTACTGTTTCTAGGGTATTGAATGGAAACAGCAGTGTAGATGAAAAGATAAAAAATAAAATAAATAAAATTATTAATTCTGATGGTTATAATATAAAAAAAACTATTAAAAATAAGCAAATTATATCAGTAATTATTCCAGATATTACAAATCCTTTTTTTGCAAACATAATTGAAGGGATAGAGAATACAGCCAACCTTTATGGATATCATATTATATTATCTCAGTATAAAGAAAATAAAGATATATTAAATAAATATTTTAGAGATATTACAAAGATTGGAGTATCAGGATATATAATAGTATCATCTACAGGAAGCAGCGAATATTTTAATGAGATATTAACAAAAGTAAGCGTTCCTATTATATTTTTAGATAGAAAAGTTGATATTGAAAATATAAATTATGTTGGCTCTGATAATGAAATAGGGGCTTATAATGCAACTAAATATTTAATAGACTTGGGGCATAAAAATATTATATATATGGCAGGTCCTCAAGATATTAGCACAGAAAATGAAAGATTTAGCGGTTTTATAAAGGCATTGAATGATAATAATATAGATTTTAATTACAGCAAATATAAAAAAGTAGCAAATTTTAATTTTGAAGAAAGCTATATTCAAATGAAAGATATAATAAAATCAAAACTCGATTATACTGCTATATTTTCTGCATGCGATGTTATGTGTTTTGGTATAAAGAAAGCAACAGAAGAGTATGGAATATCAATACCTAATGATATATCTTTAATTGGTTATGATAATATACCATTTTCTTCTATGATAGGTCTTACCACTGTATCTTCTCAAGCTTATGAAATGGGTAAAAATGCTGTACTTTCTGTATTAAATATTATAAGTGAGAGAATAACAGATAGTATAAATATTGTGCTTCAGCCTAATATAGTAATTAGAAACTCTTGTAAAAAAATATAAATTAATAATATAGTTTTAAATTATTTCTTTATTTTGACAATTTTTGCAATTTATGTATAATCTCATATAAGAGTAAATGAAAAATGGCTAAAAAAGATAAGAAAGATAAAAAAAATAATTCTGTCTCATCTGGTGAGATAGCAAGAAACAAAAAAGCACTTTTTAATTATGAGGTGATAGAAAAGTTTGAGGCAGGTATAGTTTTACTTGGCACAGAAGTTAAATCTCTTAGGGATAGGGGAGTTAATATGTCTGATTCTTATGCTTCTTTTAAAAAGGGTGAGCTTTTTATAGTTAATATGCATATTTCTCCATATCATTTCGGCAACAGAAACAATCATGAGCCTTTGCGTGAAAGAAAACTTTTAATGAAAAAAAGAGAGATTAAAAGACTTTATGGTAAAATAAAAGAACAGGGACTTACTTTGATTCCTATTAGCTTATATTTTAGCAGAGGAAAGGTAAAAGTGGAGCTTGCTTTGGCTAAAGGTAAGAAGCTTCATGATAAGAGAGAGACTTTAAAGAAAAAAGCATTAGACAGAGAGATGGAAAGATATATTAAAAGATAGATATGCAAAATTATTATAGTTTTTCTGATTATGTAAAAAAAAAGTTCGGTTTTAAGGTTGGCAAGATTTCTATAGACACAGATTTCGGCTGTGCTCATAAGGCCAATAATGGAGGATGCAAGTTTTGCAATTTAAATAGTTATAAACCTCCATATGTGGAAGAAGATGATATAAAAAATCAATGGATAAACGGCGTAAACAATTATAAAAATAGATATAAAAAATATTATGCTTATTTTCAGCTTGGCACTCCTTTATCAAAATTAGCTTCATCAGAATCTCTTAAATATGCAAATAAATTAATTGAGTTTGAGGATTGTGTGGGGTTAATGTTTGGGGCAAGAAGCGATATGCTTGAAGAGGCAGTGCTTTTAGAATTAAATAATTTATCTAAAAAACATAATAAAGAGATATGGCTTGAAATGGGGATTCAATCTTCAAATGATGATACTTCTATTTTTATAAACAGAGGACATAATTTTGAGTCGTTTGCTGAGATGACAGAAAACATAAAAAATAATTATAGTAATCTAATAATATCAACTCATATAATATTTGGTTTGCCTAAAAAAATAGAAGGTAAAAAAATAATTTTGGAAACAAGAGAAGAGATGCTTCAAACGGTGAGAGATATTTCTAAATTAAAAATTGACAGTGTAAAGTTTCATCAGCTTGATATTGTGGTTGGAAGTTCTTTTGAGGCAATGTACAAAAATTATGATTTTCCTACACTCGATGAAGATTTTTATATAGAGCTTATGGCTGATGCTATATCTATTTTAAGAGAAGATATAATAGTATCAAGGATTATGGGGGACAGTTTAGGAGATAGTTTAATAGCACCAAAATGGAAAAAATCTAAAGGTGAAATAATTAATTCTATAAACAAATTGATGACAGAGCGAGAGTTGAAACAAGGCTGCAGGTTTTTATAGAGGTATTATCGATTTTTTTGTTGTTCTTTTCCCCGTAGCTTACGCGGTGCGGACTTCGTCAAAGTTGCAAAAAGTATGAATTTATATGTTGCCAATATATATAATAAAAAACAATATGTATTTTTTAGATTAAAATTGCAGTCCTTTTGCTTCTTTGGGTCACCAAAAGAAGTAGGGGTTTGGGGACTAGTCCCCAAAATATAAAAACAAAAATTGATAAACTTAAAATTTTTAGATATATAATAAGTTTTTTTATTCAACTTTTTCCCGCGTACGAGCTGTACCACTACTCGCCGTAGCAGCTTGCCGCACGACAATACTCTGTTTTAATCATAGCCCTTTAGACGTGCGGGGGGTATTGCTTTTTTATTCACAATTATTTTTTTTTTTTTTTTTTGAAGTATTCGCCATATGAGTTTTCCGCACGGTAATGCTATGCTTTAATTATAACTCCTTAATCGTGCGGGGGAGTGCATTTTAATGTACAATTAAATTATGAAATTTATAATGAAAATGCAGTTCTTCGCGAAGCGTATACGAAGGATATAAGCTTCTTTGTGTAATACCCACAGGCACTTTCTTCTGTCCCTTTGCGGACTTTGTCAAAGAACCAAAAAATGCAAGTGATTTAGTTTTTTATCTTCGACGACATTATCATAAATACTGTAGACAAAACAACAAGAATAGAGCCTAGTAATATATTAATAGTTAATGTTTCATCATAAATAAATATAGAAGCTATTACTGTAGTTGTAGGTTCAAACATATTTAGTATTGAGGCAAGTGAAGAGCCTAATTGTTTTACTCCATAAAGCAAAAGACCTAAAGAAAATATTGTACAAAGCAGAGATGTAGCAAGAAAATTATTAAATACATTTATGCTGTCAATCATCTTTAAGCTATTAGTTGCTATACCAAATATAAAAAATACTATAGATACAAATAAAGACATATAAAAAAGCGAAACCATAGTATCAAGTTTAGCAAATGAAGCCTTTTTGTTTGATATAATATAAACTCCGTATGTTACTGTGGTTATTAAAGCATATATTACACCCTTAAAAGATTCCACTTCTACAACTCTAGTTAAAAGTACTATTCCAATAACCGCAGAAATTACAGAGATTATTTTTAATATATTAATTTTCTCTTTATAGACTATAGCCATTAATATAATTACTACAACAGGATATCCAAAGTGAATCGTATTGGTAAGCCCTGCTGATATATATAATAAAGAAAGCGATAAAAAGAAAAATGTTAAACCAAGACCTATTATACTAAATAAAATTAATTCAAAAAATTGTCTTTTATCTATTTTAAAACTTTTTTTTCTTATGAGTATTATAAAAAATAAAAATATTGCTGTAAAAGCATATCTATAAAAAACTATAGCTACAGATGAATAATTTTCTCTTATAATATTTTTTGTAAATATTGGAAGAAAACCATAGGCAATAGAAGCTATAATTACTAATAATACATTAATCATTTTATTTAGCTCTTCTTATCTTAACATCAAAACGCTCTTCTACCAAACTAATTAATTCAGGAAGTTTTTGCTCTGCTATCATTTTTAATTTTTCTCTGTTGATGTTTTGAGCAGGTGAGCCAAGCATAATAGAGTTTGATTCTATTTTTACATTAGACATAACACCGCTTTGTCCGCCTAATATCACTCTATCTCCCAAAGTAACATGGTCAGCCAAACCAACCTGTCCAGCAAGCACACAATGATGACCTAATTTACTGCTTCCTGCAATTCCAACTTGTGATACAATGATAGAATGCTCTCCTATGTCGCAGTTATGAGCAATTTGAACTAAGTTGTCTATTTTTACGCCCTCTCTAATAATTGTAGAGCCTAAAGTAGCCCTATCTATACAAACATTAGCACCTATTTCAACATCATTTTCTATAACAACATTTCCCCTCTGAGGAATTTTCATCTGCTTTCCATTAACTTCAAAAAATCCAAAACCATCATTGCCAATAACAGTAGATGAACCTATTATAACATTGTTTTTGATTATGCATCTGTCATGTATAGAAACATTTGAATGTATAATGCAATTCTCTCCTATTTCAACATCATCTCCCAAAAATACTCCGCTCTCTATTACACTTCCTTTAGCAATTTTTACATTCTTTCCAATATGGGCATTATCTCCTATATAGGTTTCTTTATCTATTTTTGCATTATCTTTTATAACGGCAGTACTTTCTACTGTACCTAATGGATATTTTTTATCTTCAAATAAAATATAGAGAAGTTTTATAAATGCTTCTTTAGGGTTTGCATGGATAATAGCAGTTTTCTTTTTAAAATCTTCTATAGTGTTTGCTAAATCCTCTCTTAAAATAATTGCACTCGCCTTACTATTTAAAGCTGTTTCTATATATTTATTATTATCAACACAAACTATAGAGCCTTCTGATATATCATTAATAGGAGAGAGTGTTGTTATATTAATATTATCATCTCCTAGTATTTTTATGGCATTCAAAAATTTAGAAATATCTTTAATATTCATGTTAGCTCCATTTACAAAGTTATTAAAAAATATATTTCATTTTATAAACAAATATGTTTTTTTGCAAATTTATATTTTTCTTATTATTTTTTTTAAAAAATAAAAAACGCTATAGATAATAAAATCCATAGCGTTTAATATTGTATTATTTACTATTATTATTTTGAAGTTAGTGAAGTTAATAAATTGTTCATATCAGCTATTTCTTTTTCTTGGTCAGCTATTATTCTATTAGCAATCTCTTTAATTTTATCATCTTTTGTATAAGCTAATATTTGTTTAGAAGCATCAACAGCACCTTGATGATGAGGAATCATTCCTTTAATGAAATCTATATCATTATCAGCACTAACTTCTATCATAGACATTTCCATCATCATATCATTCATGATTTTTTCTGCTTCATCACCAAAAGCAACAGTATCTATATCGCTATAATCTGTATTTTTTGCTTTTAATTCATCTACTAAAGCAGTAAACTCTTTTATTTCTTTTTCTTGAGCTTGTATAATATTATTAGCCAAAGTTTTTAGAGTTTCATTTGTAGTAGTCTCAAGAAGTATTTTAGAAGAATCTATAGCACCTTGATGATGAGGTATCATATTAACTAAAAAGTCAACATCTATATTTTTAGTTTTCTCAAAAGCCTGAGCCATCATAGGAGCATGCATTGCATCTATTATCTTAGAGCCTGATGCATTATGAGCAGCATGTGCATTATGAGTATTTTCTGCATTATTAGTTTGTGCTGCAGAAGTTGTATCTGTTTTTTGATTGCAAGAAACAGTAAAAACTAACATCATTATAATAGTAATTATAGTTAAAAAATTTTTCATTATGTAAATATCCTTTAATAAAATGTACTATTATAACATCTTAATTACATAAATGGTAAAATTATATAGATTCATCTTTTAAAAAATTATTAAATTGTGCCCTAGAATAAACTTCTATTCTATTGTTATGAAGTACGAAGCTTTTAGCACTGCTTGTGAGGTCTACTGGTACAATTAATATTCCATTTTTAGCACCAGCCTCAGAAACAAGCATTAAAAAGTCTCTAATCATAAGCTCGCCAATTTCAACATTATTCCATCTCTTGAAAGATATTAAAGTTAAATCTTTTTTACTGCTTTTCATGTTGTATGCTAAATAATCTACCTCATCTCCATAACTGTTTTTTCCTTTTTCTCCTGTGTATTCCTGAACTATAGAATGTGATAATTTATTTTTTATTATGTTTTGGCAAACCTTTTTAAAATCAAGCATACTCATTTTAAATATTTTATCTATTTTATTGGTAGTGCTAAATGTGTTTGATTTATTTTCATTTATAGATATTTTTAATTGATTTAATATAGAATCAGTATTAATTGTAGATGTTGTTTCTACTAAAGTGGATATATAATCAAAATCTATAAAAGAAGCTTCCCATAAACTAATTGTTTTATCCCAAAATGCTGTTAAATCTTTATCTATATAGTTTTCAAAGTTATCATTTTTGTATTTTTGAAGATAGTATGAACCTGAATCTTTTATTTTATTTAATTGGTCTGATGCTTTATATATTTCAGATAAGTAGCTTAATATTTTATCAAGGTCATAGATATTAAACTCTTCTATATTGAATGATTTTACCGCTCTGATAGATTGTATTGAAAATTCTATGTCTCTTAAAAAATATGAATAGAATGCGTAATCAAATATTAAAGTTGATATTTTTTTATCAAATTGAGGAATTTTGTATATTGAATATAATTTATCATAATATGTTTTAAATTGCTTATTATCTTCTAATTTGTATAATATAAATAAATATAACTTATCCAAATCAAATATATATTTATCATCGAGAGATTTATCTGCAAGTGTTATCTCTAAAAAAGATTTTGCTATATTGATTTCTTCAGATATTAAGTATAGTGAAATTAAAGATTTAGCTATTTGTTTAGATAGTTCTTTGTTTGTTTTTTCTTTATTTACTTTTTTATAGAGCATTTCTAAAAATGTAAGAGCTTTTTTATAATCTTTTACTTTATAAAAAGCAAAAGCTGCTGCTTTAATATTATCAATATCAAATTCATCTTTTGAAGATAATACTTTAGAAAAATAATCGCAAGCTATTTTAAAATTTCCTTCGTATGTTAATATAGTTGCAGCCTTTATAGCGTATATTGTATTTTTAGGGTCTATTTTAAATACAATAGCAGAATATTTTAATGTGTTTTCTCTATTTCCTAATGAATAGTATTTTTCCTCCAATTTTTTTGCAGCATCAATCTGAGCCTTTCCTCTTAAATATCCTATATCCATTAATTGTTCATATTTTTTTAATGCTTCTTCATTCTCTCCTATATTTTCTTCCAACATTGCAAGTTCATATATTGCCTCATAATCATTTTCATCTTTAGCAACTCTTTTTTTTAATTCTAATATTCTCTCTTTGTTTAATTTTGCTGATACTTTTCCTATTTTAGTATCTTTATTTGCTATTATTTTTTTTATTAAGATAAATGTAAAGAAAGCTAATGCTATTAAGATTATTAAATATATAACTATATTATTCATAAATTATCTCTTTGTCCTTTCACTATTTTTTTCAAAAATATTTTATATTATTTTTTATTTTAAATAAAGTTAAAGATTATAAAATATTTTTTAGAAGTTTGTGTTTTATAGTTTTACTTGCAAAAAGTGTTTTTTTTGATAAAATCTATTTTAATTTTTTACTTATTTTAGTTAGGTTTTATATTTCTATGAATTATTTAATAACAGGTCCCATGTTTGCAGGGAAGTCAAAATATTTAATAAAGACTTTGGATTATCTTCTTATGGAAAAAAGTGATATTAAGATACTATTTATATATCCTAATATTTCTTATAGGGGGTATTTTTGCAGGGATAAAAATGTTGTATTTGACAAGAGAATAGATATTATAACCGAAGAGGAATTAGAGGATAAATTTACAAATATAGAAAATTATTTATCTAATTATGATGTTGTAGGTATTGATGAGTTTTGCTTTTTAAATAAAACTTCTGAGTTTATTAAACTAATAAAAGATTTTTCAAGAAATAATATTAATATAGATTTTTACATAGCTTCTTTGGATATGGATTTTAAGAGGAATTATTGGGAGAGTGTGAGCAGTTTGATTGAAGAAGATTTGATTGATGTGCATATAAAGGTTTTTGGAAAATGTGATTGCGGAAGAAAGGGGATATATTCAAAAAGAATAGTTAAAGATGTTGATAGAATTGTGATAGGAGATGATATATATAAATGCGTATGCAGGTACTGCTATGAGGGTGAAGATGAAGTTAAATTAAACTTATAATTTATTTAACATAATTAGTCAGCTCTCCAATATTTTCTATAGAGCAAGTTATTTTATCCCCATTTTTCATATATTTAGGAGGGTTAAATCCCATACCAACTCCAGAAGGTGTGCCTGTTGCTATTATATCTCCTGGTTCTAGTGTCATTCCTTTAGATATATCGCTTACTAATTCATATATATTATGTATCATATGTTTTGTATTTGAGTTTTGTCTTGTTTCGTCGTTTAGAGTTGATTTTATATTTAAGTTATTTACATCTTTTATATCATCTTTATATACTATGCATGGTCCCATTGAACTGTAAGTATCTAAACTTTTTCCTTTATACCACTGAGAATGTTCTTTTTGTATTTTTCTTGAAGATATATCATTAAAAATACTATATCCGAATATATATTCATTTACTTCTTCTGCTTTTATATCTTTTGCTTTTTTACCTATTACAATTGCTAACTCTGCTTCATAGTCTAATGCTTCATCTAAATCTAATCTTGCATTTATATTATGATTATGTCCTATTATATAAATAGCTCTTTTAGAGAAATATACAGGTTTTGTGTTTTGTACATCATTAATATTATTTTTTACTTCGTTAATATGGTCTTGATAATTTACTCCTACGCATATTATATCATGTATAGGCTTTGTGATAGGTGAAAGCAATTGAAGTTTTTCTATTGAATAAGTTTGCTTGAAAGTATCTATTTCTTTTTCTAATTTATTTAGTATTTCTTTATTACAATTTTCTATAAAATTAATTATATTATAATTTTTAAACTCTGGTATAATATCTGCTATAGGTATAACATTTTGTTCATTTTTAGTTAAAATTCCTATTGCTTCAGTGTTATTCCATTCTAAATAAGATACAAATTTCATATGTTTCTCCAAAAAAACTCTATTTAATTATAATAAATAGTTGTAGTTTTTCAAGCATAATGAAAAAAAAGTGATTTTTTTTACTTTTATTGTATATGCAATTTATTTTTATAAAAAAAATCCGATAAATATATGTATTATTATTATATTGAAAGCCTATACAAAAATAATACTTGACTAAAGCATTAAATATTATTATACTTTAATTAAGTATAGGTAATTAGTATTTTTAGGAGACAATGATGAAAAAACTAATTTTAGTAATCTTTTTAGTGAGTTTTAGTACAGTTTTTCCAGCATTTGAAGTTGATGTTATAGGACAGCTTAGTGCTGTAACTGGATTTCCAATTTTGGATTCTCAGACTGTAAAAATTAATGGATCAACAGAAGTAAGACCAGACCTTTCTGTTCAAATAGGATATATGCTTCCTATGCAAAACGGATTAAAAGGTATAAGCCTTTTAGGTGATGTTATGATAGAACAAACTACTATAGGTATCACTTATCCTGGAGATAAAAAAATAGTTAATAAAGAAAGCGGTCTAAGTATGGGATTAGGTTTTACAACTAAATTTGTAATTGGAAATGTTAATAGCTTAATTCCTAGAGATACAGTTTTGGGTGTTGGGGTTGCTGCTAAAGCTTTAATATATGCTCCAAATATAGTACTTACTATGACTCCTCCTCCTATAAGTATTTATTTCAAAACTTTTGTAGAACAGAGATTCTTTATATCTAGACAGTTGGCTTTTGTAGTTGGACTTAATTTATATGTAGACTACATGCTTCCTATGACTTATAAAGTTGATCAGTTGTTTATGGGTTATTTTGTAACTAGTTACCTTGACTTAGGTATAGGTCTTAGCGTAGGACTTCACTTCGGTAATTAATTTTTATTGTTAAATAAATATATTTAGGGGACTATTAAAAATTTAATGGTCCTCTTATTTATTTTTTTAAATAATATATTATAATTCTATTAGCTAAAAATTTCTTTTTATGATTTATTTTCAATTTGGTTAATAATTGTATTAGAAGGAGAGAATATTGAAAAAAAAGATTTTGCTTATTTTATCTGTATTCGTTTTTTACAGTAATATTTTATTTAATGATGTGGTTAATAGTATAGTTGGAGTTGTTGGTTCTATTCCAATTACTTATGAAGATTTTGTAAGTAGGAAATCTTTTTTATCTCTTCAGGCTAGGTCTATTGGTAAAAAAATTAATGATGATATGGTTTACAAGGATTTAGTTGAAGAGCGAATAATGTATTTGAAGCTTAAAGAATATAATTATGTTATAGAAGAAAATGATGTAAGCAGACGTCTTGAGAACATTGCTAATCAGTATAATCTTACATTAGACCAATTTGCTAAACAGTTAAAAGCAGAAGGCATATCATATGACGAATACCGTAATTCCATAAAAAAACAAATAGCTATGGAAAATTTGAGCGGACTTGTTGTAAATAATACAGAAATCACAGATGCTGAGGCAGATGAGTATTATAATAATAGTAAAGATAAAACAGCCTTTGAGGTAGATACTTTAGTAAAGCTTTCTTGGATATTTTTCAAAGCGACCACCTTTACAGAAAAAGGTGAAAAGCAAGAATTGGCAGATAAAGTTAGAGGTATGGCGGCAAGAGGTAATGATTTTGCTGAGTTAGCTAAAAAATATAGCGATGATGAAAAAACAAAGAATTATGGCGGAGATTTGGGCTATAATCTTTTATATGATGCAGGAAAACGTTCTTTGCCTGCACAGGTAAATGCTGGTCTTACTTTAGCAAAGAGAGGATATAAAGTAGGTACAGTGAGCTCAGTTCGTGAGTTGGTTGGTAAAGGCTTTTATATAGTAAAAATAGTAGAAATACAAAAGGATATGGATAGTATTCGCACAAGAGTAAAAAACTACCTAAGTGAGATTCGTATGAGAGATTCTTTTGTAAAATGGCTCGATGATGAAACTAAAAGAGTTACTATAAAGTTATATAAATAGTGTTGACAGAATTGTAAAAATATAGTATAATATATTACTCATGTAATAGTAGAATTTTAAAATTAATATAAATGGAGAAAAACCATCATGTATGCAATAGTAGAAGTAAAGGGAAAACAATACAAAATAGAAAAAGGACAAGATATCTTAATAGAATATTTGGGCGATGATGCTAAAGAATCACCAGAAATAAAAACGCTCCTTCTAAAAAAAGATGATGAAAGTGTAGTTGTTGGTACACCTTATGTAAATGGAGTAAAAATAAGTTCTAAAATAGTTGAAAGCTTAAAAGGTGATAAAGTAGTAATAGGTAAACACAAAAGAAGAAAAGATTATAAAAGAAAAACAGGTCATAGACATAAATATCATAAAATCACTATAGAAGATATTACATTAGCTTAATATATAATGTCTTCTTTATTCAGTGTTGTTTATAATAGTGATGGTGTTATAATAAAAGTTACTATAGAAGGGCATGCTGGAATAAAAAAGTCTGGTGAAGGTTATGAGGTATGTATAGCTTTGAGTGCTTTATCTCAGGCTATGCTTAATGCTCTCACTGAAATAGTTGGCAGTAAGAGTATTAAACATAAAATTAATGATGGATATTTAAGCTTTGAATTGATTGGGTTTGATAAACTTAGCAAAGAAAAAGCTTATGAGTATATTACAGTTAGTAGAGGGTATTTACTAGGTATAAAATCTCTTATTAAAGAGTATCCCGACTATGTAAAATATAAAGAGGAGTTAAAAAATGGCACATAAGAAAGGTGGCGGAAGTTCAAAAAATGGACGTGATAGTCAATCTAAACGTTTAGGTGTAAAAGTTTATGGTGGAGAAAAGGTTGTATCTGGTAACATTATAGTTAGACAAAGAGGTACACAATTCCATGTTGGTAAAAATGTTGATATAGGCAGAGACCATACTATTTTTGCAACTGCTAATGGTGTTGTTAAATTCCACACTAATAAGTTTGGTAAAAAAACTATAAGTGTAATAGCTGAATAATATTATACACTTAAAATATATTATTTTTATTAATATCCTATTCTTATTTTAAGAGTGGGATATTTTTGTTTATTTGTTATATTTAAACCAAGAGGATAATTATTTTATGAGAATATTATTTATAGTTTTAGGATTTATATTTCTTGGGGTAGGGGCTGTTGGTATAGTTGTGCCTATTTTACCTACAACACCTTTTTTACTCTTGGCTTCATTTTTCTTTGCTAAAGGCTCTAAAAGATTTCATGATTGGTTTTTATCTACAAAATTATACAAAAAATATTTAGAGAGTTTTGTAAAATCTAGAGCTATGACTCTAAAAGGAAAATTAACAATACTTATACCTGTAAGCTGCATGCTTATAATAACATTTATTTTAGTAGATAATATATATGCTCGTATAGTTTTGGTAATATTATTTATTTCAAAATATGTTTATTTCTTTACGCAGATTAGAACAGTTTCAGATGAAGAGCTAAATAAGATGCGAATAAGCTACCAGGAAGAGGAGTAGTTTTTAATTATAAATATAATGCATAATATATTATTGAATTATGTCTTTAGCATATAATATTGCAGTCTTTTTGCTTCTTTGGGTCACCAAAAGAAGTGGGGTTTGGGGCAAAGCCCCAATTATTAAATTAGAGAATTTGAAAATAAAAATTATTAAACATTTATTAATAGTTTTTAATAAGTCTTATATAGTGTATACATGTAAATTATAAGAAACAATAAAGATAAATTCTATAAAAATATAAATCTTAATTCTTGCTTTAGTTTTTAAGTAATTAATAAAATTTAATATACAATTCCGCCGCACAATGTAATCTCGCCGTCATAGCAAACGCATGATTGTCCTTTGGCTACTATACCTGTAGGCTCTAAAAAATGTATGTCTATTCTGTTATCATCTATTGGCACAACATTTGCCATAGTACCTTTATGGGCACTTCTTGTTTTTACTAATGCTGTAAACTCTTTTTCTCTTTTGTTTACTATCCAGTTTATATCATATATTGTAACTTTGTCTATAATGGTGTGATTTTTATTTCCAACATAAACAGTGTTAGTGCTGCTGTCTAATGATATTATAAAAAGAGGCTCTTTGTATGCAATGCCAAGTCCTTTTCTCTGCCCAACTGTATAATGCCATATTCCATTATGCTTACCTAATATTTCATTAGTCTCTATATGTACAATATTTCCTTCTAAATCCTCATCAAATAGCCTATGATATTCACCTGCAAAAAAGTCTTGACTATCATTTTTTTCTGCCACATCAATAAGATTATACTCTCTTGCTAAGCTTCTTGTCTCTTCTTTAGTCATCTCATACATAGGAAACATTATTTTTGATAATTGCTCTTGGGTTAATCTATATAAAAAATAAGATTGGTCTTTGATGTGGTTTTTGCCTCTTAAAAGTATATATCTTTTTTCCTCTTCATCATATCTTACACCTGCATAATGTCCGGTAGCAAATTTATCGAAAGTTAAACCGCTTTTTTCTATAGCATCAAATAAAGCCATAAACTTAATTTCTCTATTGCACATTATACAAGGGTTTGGAGTAAGACCTTTTTTGTATGAATCTTTTACATAATCTATTACTTTTTTTTGAAATAATTCACTAACATTAAAAGCATAATAATCAATGCCGATTTGAGCAGCATATTTTTTGCATTCTTCTACCACTTTATTTTGATAAGGACCATAACAAGAACCAGCTAAAGGAGCTCTATCATCACCGTCCCAAAGAAGCATTGTAACACCAAAAACTTCATTACCCTGTTCTTTTAAAAGCTTTGCCGTTGTTGTAGAATCTACTCCTGCACTCATACCAACAGCTATTTTTGACATATATTTTTAATCCTTTTTTAATGTAATAGATATGTTTGTTTTTATGAACCTTTTTTTTGCATAGCTTCTATTAAATCTTTATCCAATTCTTTAGCACTATTATAGCCCATCTCTTTTAAACGTAAGTTTTTAGCGGCAGTTTCTATTAATATACATATGTTTCTTCCGGCACGCACAGGCAATTTTATATAAGGTATTTCAGTGTTTAGTATATTATAAGTTTTATCATAAAGCCCCATTCTGTCATACTGCTCATCATCTTTCCACTGTTCAAGCTCAATCACCAAATCAAGCCTTTTTTTATCTCTAATGGCACTCATGCCAGAAAGCCTGCTTATATCTACTATTCCAATACCTCTTACTTCCATTTTATGCTTAATAACATCATGTTTTTTACCAATAATTCTGCCGTCTTTTAATTTTTTAAACTCAACAGTATCATCTGCTATAAGCCTATGACCTTTATATATAAGCTCTAAAGTAGCCTCACTCTTACCAACACCGCTTTTACCTAATATTAAAATTCCAACTCCAAAAACCTCAACAAGCCCGCCATGAACTCTAAAAGATTCTAAAAACTCCTCTTCTATTAAGTTTTGCATAGATAATACAAACTCATTAGTAGGAAGTTCAGTAACAATAACACATATATCATTCTTTTTAGCAATTTCTATAAAAGATTCAGGCGGTACAAGCCCATAAGTAAATATACATATAGGAATCTTATAAGAAAGCATCTCTTCAAATATATCAGTCTTATTTTCTTTGTCTAAAGTTACAACATAATTTCCTTCGCCTTTTCCGAATATCTGTATTCTTTCAAAAGCGAAATCTTGAAAGTATCTAAATAATGCCATACCAGGTCTATTGACATCGCAGCTGTATATTTCATTTTTCATGCCAATTAAACCAGTTAATCTTCTTATTTTTAATATGTTGTTTCTGTTTTCGTTGATTTCAAGGAATTTTTCAACATTTATTTTTTTAGGCATTATAATTTCATTTCCTCTTTAGCGATAAGAGATATTATATCTTCATTTTTATCTGTGTTTATAAGTTTTTCTACAAAATGGCTATTGTCTCTAAGTATTTTAGCTATTGTAGTTAATACTTTTAAATTCTCTGATGCAGAATCTTTAGGAGCAAGAAGCATAAAAACTATAAATACTTTTTTCTTGTCTACAGATTTATAATTTATTCCATTTTTTATTGTGGCAACAGTTAAAACTATCTTGTCTACAGCATCAGTTTTAGCATGCGGAATAGCTATGCCATTTCCAACCCCTGTGCTCATGAGTTTTTCTCTAGCCATAATTGAATGTTCTGCTTCATCTTTACTCAGCAAAAGACCGCATTCATTAAGCCTTTCTACCATTTTAGAGAGCAAACGTTCTTTATCCGTCTCTTGAACATCTATCATTATTGCATCTTTGTTGATATAGTCTATCAAGCTCATTTTTATTAAGCCCTCCAAAATAGTATTAATTTATAAAAAATTATATCTCAAATATTCTTATTAAAGTAAAAGATATATCTGATTCTTTATATAAAGCTTCTACCTGACCTGTAACACTGCTTACATATACTACAAATTTTTCATTGTTGTTTTCTGTTAAGTAGTTTACTGCCTCACTCACATTGTATTCTTTTAATTCATATTTTTTGCTAGAACTAGCATCTATATTATTGTCGCTAGTTAAACTTACTTCATCTATATTCCAAGAATTAGAATCATCGCTCTCATATATTTCATAAGTTTTAGAATCATTTCCTTTAAACAAATAAGAAGGATATTTACCTATTTTTACACTGTACAAATCTTCTTCTCTTTTTATAGGGAAATAAGCAAGATACGGTCTCTTATCATGATTAAATATAACAAGAGCATCAATTTCATCTAAAGGTTTTTCATATAAAGATACTGTATTTATAGAATAAGAAGCATCATCTTCAGTTTGTACACTTTTATCAACTACAGCTCTTTGAGATTTATCTATATTTTTCTCTTTAGATTTTCTAACCTTTCTTTCTATTTTTTGGAACATTGTATCTATTGCTGCATACAAGTCTTTTTCTTTTTCTTTATCATGGAATACTTGTTTACCGAAAGTAATAGTACCTTGAACTATATATTCTTCATGTATATGCTCACATATGATATTAGCATCTATGATTTTATCAGAATGAACTTTTATATTTTGCATCTTATTAGCTATATGTTCTCTTACGTTTTTAGTGATTCTCACATTTTTACCTATAATGTTTTGATGCATAAAATTTCTCCTTTGGTTTTTATAATATTGATGATGAAAGCCTATATTTAGCAACTGTTCTTCTTGATATATCAATACCTTCGCTTTTTAATATCAGCCTTATTTTTTCATCAGTCAATTTAGCGGGGGAGTCTTTTATTATTCTTTTTATTATTTCTTTCACAGCCCTTGATGATACACCACCTTTAAGCTCTTTTGAAAAGAAATATTTTATAGAAAAAGTACCCCAAACTGTATTTAAGTATTTACCATTTGATATTCTGCTTATTGTGGACTCACTTAAAGAGACTTCCAATGATAAATCTTGTAATTTTAAGGGCTTTACAAACTCTTTTCCATTTTCAAAGAAAGGAAGTTGAAATTTTAATAATCCTTCGCCTACTTTTAATAGTGTTTTTTTTCTTTCACCAACGGCATTTATTAAACTTTCAGCCATTTTCTTTTTTTCTTTCAAAAAGTTTATATCTTCTCTACTACTATTTTTCCCCTCATTTATTAGTTTACTATATTTTTTGCTAATTTTCAAGGGTTTTATAAAGCTTTCATTAGTTTTTACAACCCACTCATTGTTTTCTTTGAATATAAAAATTTCAGGAACTATATATTTTATAGGTGTAGTGTCGTATTCTCTTGCAGGGTAGGGCTCTAATGTTTGTATTATCTTTAGAGCTTCAAGTACTTTATCTTTAGTAGTATTAATTTCATTTGCTATATAATCATAATTTTTACTTCCAAGCTCTTTTAAGAAGTTTTCTACTATTTTTATAGCTATTTCTTTTATACTCTCTTCTATATCATCTCTCGATTTAAGCTGTATAGATAAACATTCTCCAATATCCTTCGCACAAACTCCTAATGGGTCGAAGGTTTTTAATATATTAATTATTCTCTGTACATCTTTTATATTTGCATTCAAAGTTTCTGATATTGCTTCGTATGGTGTTTTTATATATCCGTCTTTATCTATAAAACTGCATATATGTTCTGCTAATTCTATATCTTTTTTATTGTCAAATGCTATATTTATTTGTGTTTTAAGGTGTTCAAATAGGCTTTCTCCCTCGCTTTGAAGTGTGTTCTCTATTATATTATCAATATCTTTATTACTAGTGTTTTTAAAATCATATTCCAAGAAAGGGTTTTCTTCCATTTCTTTTTCTATCTTTTCTTTTAATTCTATTGCTGGCATTGATATTGTATCTAGCCATAATTTTGTTTGAGCATTTAATCTTAATTCATGTCTTAATTGAGTTTTGATGTTTGTAGATAAATTGATAGATGAACTCATGAAAAAAGTATATAATAGTAAATTTTTTTGTCAATAAAATGTATATTAAAAAGTGTTAGCTATTGATTTTATTTGTTTTATATAATATCATACTAAATTATTATATATAGAAACATAATGTTTTTATTGGAGTATTATTTATGAAAGAGAGAGAAAAACTTGGCAGCAGATTAGGGTTTATACTTGTTTCGGCTGGCTGTGCTGTAGGTATGGGTAATGTTTGGAGATTTCCTTATATTACAGGTCAGTACGGCGGAGGTGCATTTGTTGTACTTTATATTATATCTATAGTGGCATTTTGTACTATACCTATGATTATGGAGTTTGCTGTAGGGAGAGCCGGCGGCCATGATATATCTAACTCTTTTCTAAAATTAGAGAAAAAAGGTCAGCATTGGCACAAAATAGGCTATGTTCAGATTATTGGTAATGTACTTCTTATGTTGTTTTACACTACTATATGCGGTTGGTGTTTAGCTTATTTTTATTTTACTTTAACTAGCAAGTTTACTTCATTAGATGCTAATCAGATTGGAACTTTTTTTAATGGCGTACTTGGAAGCCCTTCTACTTTAATTTTGTGGATGGGAGTTAGTGTATTAATAGGTATTTTAATTTGTTCTTTTGGGCTTCAAAACGGAGTTGAGAGAGCAAGTAAGTTTATGATGATATCTTTATTTGCTTTGCTTATAGTGTTAATAATAAGAGCTGTAACTTTAGACGGTGCTGTTGAGGGTTTAAAATTCTATTTAATTCCTGATTTCAATAAATTATTCGGCGGTGGATTTTCTGGTTTTATTGGTATATTTTATGCTGCTATTGGACAGGCTTTCTTCTCTCTTAGTGTTGGTCAGGGCGGAATGGCTATATTTGGAAGCTATATAGATAAAAAACAAAGATTAACAGGTGAAGCTCTTATAGTTGTAGCATTAGATACATTAGTAGCTTTGCTTGCTGGTCTTTTAATATTTCCTGCTAGTTTTGCTTTTAATGTTAATCCTGGTCAGGGAGCTGGATTAACTTTTGTTACTTTGCCTAATATATTTAACTCTATGCCTTTGGGAAGATTATGGGGCTCTTTATTCTTCTTATTCCTTGCTATGGCTGCTCTTACTACTATCATTGCTGTATTTGAAAATATATATTCTTTTGCTATGGATAAGTTTGGGTTATCAAGAAAGAAAGTTTCTGTAATATTATTTTTCGTAGTGTTCTTTGGAAGCTTGCCTACTGCTTTAGGTTTTAATGTTTTATCACATATTAATCCTTTAGGCGAGGGTACTGTAATACTTGATTTATTAGACTTTATAGTAAGTAATAATATACTTCCTCTTGGTGCTTTGGTTACTTTATTCTTCTGTACTAGAAAGTTTGGCTGGGGATTTGATAATTTTCTTAAAGAGGTTAATACTGGTGAAGGAATTAAATTCCCTGCATATTTAAGACTTTATAGCAGTTACATTATACCGCTTATAATACTTGCTATATTTGTTTATGAATACTTAAATAAATTTGTATTGAAATAAAGATTTTTTAATATTGTTTAGATTTGTAAAAGATAGTGCTTATAGTAGTGCTATCTTTTTTTATTAATTTTTAAGTTTATTAAATTTTTCTTGTTCTTTTTCCCGCAGCTCGCTGTGCGGACTTCGTCAAAGAACCAAAAAGTGCGAGGTTTTAGTTTTATATCTTTGTAATATACAATCTAAAATAATATTTATATTTTGTTATACATAAAAAGCTAGACTTTATTAAATGCAGCCTTTTTGCTTCTTTGTGGCACGCCGCAAGGGCACTTCCTTCGGTCGCCCTGAAGGACTCCCTACAGTCGCAAAAGAAATGGGTTGCTACCCTACGGGCACGCTTCGCAGGGGGCAAAGCCCCTGCAAATAATAAAACAAAAACTTATAATTTTTTAGATATATACTAAAAATCTTTTATTCGTATAATCCTAACGATAAATAATAAAGTATTGAACTAACAAACTTTTGACTAATTTCAAATGGATTTATTTTTTTGCCTAATCTCTCATTCTTTTCAAGCTCATAAAACTCTATAGAGCCTAAAACTATCTCTTCTCCATAGGCAAATGCATTAATCTTACATACTATTTTTAATACATCATCAAATATCATATATGAAGCATTATCATTAAAATAAGTATCTCTTATATCAAGCTCTCTGCATAGTTGATTTATATATGAAGTGTCAATTTTTATTCCTTCAAACATTATAATAGAATCATATTTTACATTTTCTTCTTTTAATGTTATAAGCTCATTCATAAATTGATTAATTGGCTGTTCTATATCATAAAGTTCTAATTGTTCTTTCCACTTATAAAATTTTTCTATATCATCATCAATTATATTGTATATTCCAATATAGCAGCTGTCTGGAAGTTCATATAGTTCATCATCTGCTGTTATAAATGAACCGTCTTCCATATATCTAAATGAATCAATTAAAACATCATTTTCATCATAAACACCCCAAACAAAAGATAGTGTAAAATAATGCATTATTGGATTATTTATAAATACTTCAAAAAAAGTTTTATAATCCCATTTTCTTCCGTTTATTAAGGCTCTTGTTAATTTTATTTTCTCATGATTGATTATTTCTTTTAATGTTTTTTGAATATGTAAAAAATCTTCCTTTATATTTTCTAAATCTTTATCTCCGTATGCATCTGGTAGTTCTTTAATTATTGAAGAGTTTTGAATATCAAATATTTCTAAATATGAATCGCTTAATAATTGTAATTGAAAGCTTCTATTACCATAGTTTATTATTTTTTTGCCTTCTATACTAAAGCCAAAGTTAGGGAATAATCTTTCAAAGATATTATCTATATTTGTATTTAATATTTCTGATGCATAAACGAGAATGTCTTTTATATTATTTTTTATTTCTTTGTTATTGCTGTTTAGAGCGAATTTGTTAATCATTTTTAATGCTGAAGTTTTACCGTTTATAGCTATTGATTGCATTGTATATAGTATTAATGGTGTTTTAAAACTATTATTCCAGTTTATTAATAATTGATGAAGTTTTTCTATATGACTTTCATCAGCATATATTGCATAAGGAGTTATTATTTTTATATTATCTTCTATTAGGTTATTATTTATAAAATATTCTACTGTATTTTCAACTGCTTCTATAAAAGATTTTCTCTCTATAAACTCTAATATTTTCTCTGCATCTTTTATTTTTATAGGTTTCTCTATTTTTAAGAATTCATTTAATATATATTTTAATACTTTAATATTTATACTTGTGTTTTCTCTAGAGACTATATTATAATAATTATTATCCAAAAAATCTAATAACTCATTGTCTGTATAATAATAATCAACATAATTATAAATCTCTTCAATGCTATTAAAACAAAAATCTTCTTTATTGTAATTCCATTTTTTTAATATCTCTTTAAACTCTTTGCAATTATCTAAATTATCTTCTATGTATTTTCTGTTTAATTCTTCGTTTTCAGCAATAATGTTTAGAGCATATTTTTTTAGCTCTTCATTATCAGTATTTAAAATATTATAAACAATACTATAATCATCAAAATTATTTTTACTATAAACTAATTCCAAAAAATCAATTAATGCATAACTTTTATTTGATACAGTATTTAAAAAGTCTATATCTTCAAATGCTTCTTTAATATTATAAGCATAGTTGTTTAATAATTCTGTAATGTATTGAGATTTAAATATATATATAGGGTAGCTATTAAAATAGGATATTAGTAAATCTTTTATGTTTATATTATATTGTTTTATTGTATCGTCTATATTTTTGTTAAATAAGTTTATATTATTTTTTATAATTATAGGAATCATTAAATTGTATGGAAAAGATTCCAACACAGTATTTACAATTTTTTTAGAATTATCATCAGTTTCATAAAACCAATTAAAAACATTCAATAAAAATATTATACGCTCATTAAACTTAATAGTGAAATCATCTTTATATATTTTTAGAGCATTAATTAAATCATATATACTATTAAATTTTATATGCTTAATATTAAAAAAGTTTTCTAATTCTTTTTCTAAAGATTCCAAAAAATAATTTATATTATCAATACTTCTGTTTGTTATTAAATGAAATATTGACATTAATTCTATTGCATATTTATTATTATCTGAAAGTTTTAATACTTCATATATTTTATTAAAAGTCTCTTCATCATATTCTTTTATTTCTATAAGCTCTGAATATATATTATTATAGTTTAAGTGTATATTATTACTTAAATATTTAATTAAAAAAATTATATAATTATCTGCATTTAAATCTTTTAAATAGTTTATATAATCATCATAATTATTAAAATCAAAAAAGTATTTATTTTCTATTGGAAGCCTTGCTATATAAATAAAATCTGCTATAAGGTTTTTATTGTTTTTTTCTAATTGTTTTAATAACTCTAAAAATTTGTTTTCTATTTTTTTGTTTTTATCTACTATAATGCTGACAGCAAGCATAGAGTCTAGTGTATTTATATTATCTAAATATTCTAAAATTCTTTCTATATATTTTTCATTATTATTAAAATAGTATCCAACAACTAAAGCCATTAATGGTATTATTATATTGTCATTATATTCTTTATAAGATTCTTCGAATGTTAGTTTATATGCATTTTCAATATAATTGTTTATATAGTTTGGAAAATATTTGTATGCATTATCAAAGTAGGTGAAGATATAGAATTTTCTTTTTAATGTTTCTTCTTCTGAAATATTCTCTTTATTATAATTTAGTATTTTTTTATTATTTATTGTTTTTAATATAGCATCTTTTATTTTTAGTCCTGCTATAATATTAATAATAAAAGCTTCAAATACATAAATATTGTCTATATCATATAAAGAAATAATTTTAAATAGTCTAATCACATAATCATTATCATCATCTTTTTGAAAATATTTTTCTACTATTTTAGAATATACAGATTTGTCATTTGATATATTATTTTTATTTATTTTAAAGTTTATAATATCTGTTTGTTTTAATACATATTGTTTAATATCTTCTTGATTTTCTTCAAATATATAATCAATATAATATTCTATCTTTTTCATAATATTAAAAAGCTTATTATTAGTCTATTATAACTGTAACCTTACAATTTCTAATAGCCTCTTTTAATTTTTTGGCACTTAATATAATACTAGCATCTTCATTTCCTATCACCAAATCACTAGCGAATTTTCCTCTAGTACTCCAAGCTACTATATTATATGGTTTTTTGTCTGTAATATTTGTAGATATTTGATTAGTTAAAAACGAGTTTGTAGAATATTTTATATATCCATTAGTAGAAACAATTTTCTTGTCTATATAAGCAATATCATAAATAGCATCGCCATTTTCATTATATATTGTAGGAAATAAGGAAGGTTTAAAACCTATTCCTCTAGCATCAATTACAAGTCCGTCATAATCAGTACCAGCATCAATATATGTTACTATTGGTGTAGGTTTGTAAGTATTCATATTTTGTATAAAGTTTGACATTAACTGATTAGTGATAATATCTAAAGCCATTAATACTTTAACACTTGTTCTGCTAGGGTAGGACACCCCTAAAAGTCTTGCATCATTAACAAAGTCCATAACATCTTCTCTTAATTTAGCATTTTCTTCTATAATGTTATAAACTGTATAATCACCATTAACTATAATATTACCTAAAGTCTGATAAAGAGTTCTAAAAGTTTCTTCTTCTGCCTGTTCTTGAAGTATTAATAATGCCTCTGGGTGTAAAACTTTATCTGTGAGAATATCAGCAGTAGCATCAGCATATATTGTATATGTTGTATAATCTACTCTTCCTACTCCGGTATTTATTAATATATTATTATCTCCAACATTGGAAGTAGATTGTGCAAATAGAAGTATGTTTATACTTATAAATAATAAGATAACTTTGATATTCATTATACTCTCCAATATACTGCAAATATTTTCGGTTTATATAAAAAATACTTAAAGACATTTTTATTATTCATCATTATACAATTTTTGTAAATAGTTAGACACATTTATTTTATTATTATATTTTAACACTTCATGAGCTTTTAATCCAATTGAGTTTCTGCTTTTATAATCTATATCATTGTAAATTAAATATCTAGCCATTTCTATTTTTGTAACATAAAATATAGCATTCTGTCCCCAGTCATCTTTTTCATTAATATCCACTTTTACTTTTTCTACTAAATATTTCACCAAGTTTAAATTCTCACTTTCAACAGCATACATCAATATGTTTTTACCTAAAATATCCCTTTGGCTAATATTACTTTTCTCTTTTATAAGTAATTGTACAGACATAATATTTCCTTTTTCTGCAGCAGTGAGAAGGGCAGTTTTTCCTTTATTGTCTATAGCATTTACATCTGCATTATTTTCTATAAGAAGATTTAATATATATGGATAATCTGCTGATAGTATTAAAGCATTTTCACCATTTGAGTTTGTAATATTTATTTCTGCTTTTTTATCTATTATATAGTCAACTAAATCGTAATAGCCTATTGCTGAAGCTTCCATTAAAATAGTATTGCCGTTTGTGTTTGTGGCATTAATATCTCCGCCTTTGTCAATATAGTTTTGAAGATTAATTATTGTATCTTTTATTTTATATGAAGGGTTTATATAGTCGAATATAGTTGGTTTTGTGGGGGTGTTTGTTTTTTTATTTTCTATATGCTCTTCTTTATCATTTGTATAATATTCTTTATATTCATTTGTATCAAAATCATCTGGTAATAGATAATCAAATTCTTGAGCGTATAAAGAAGCACTTAAACAAAATAATAATATTATTCTTTTCAAATTCGTTTCCTAATAATAAAGAGTTTTATTTTAGTTTTTCTAATTCCCTTATCATAAACTCCAAATCTTCTATTACTTTTATTTCTTCTTTTTGATTTCTCAATATATATGCAGGGTGATATGTTGCAATTACAGGTATGTTATTATAATAATGAATATTGTTTCTCACTTTTCCAAAAGGAGTTTTTAAATCAAAATCTACAAGGTTAGAAAATCCATGTCTTCCCAATGCACATATAATTTTTGGATTTAATATTTCAAGCTGCTTTGTAAAGAACTCTCTGCAATTATCTTTTTCTTCTAAAAGCGGGTCTCTATTTTCAGGCGGACGGCATTTTAAAGCATTCATAATATAGTAGTTAGAAATATTTAGCTTCTCAATCCACTTATCTAATAATTTACCAGCTCTCCCTACAAAAGGAAAACCTAATTTATCTTCATCAGCACCAGGAGCTTCTCCTACAAATACTATATCAGGTTTTTCATCTCCTCTTCCAAATACTACATTTTTACGAGTGCTGCATAAAGCTTCGCATTTCATACATTTAGTTATAGTTTGATATAGTTTCTTTAACTCTTCATTTTTTATTTCTGTATTTTTTATTTCCATCTGTACTCCGTTAGTTTTTTTGAGATGCTTGTTTTTTATTATTATCTTTTTATTTTTATCACAGTGAATAGTATCGAAAAATTTTATTTTGTTTGTATTTAAGAGATATTGTTCTATTTTTGTCATATTTATATTACTATAAATTATAATAATGGGCTTTTTGTAAAACCCATCATTATAATTTTTTATTATTTTTTTGTAATTTCCATACTCCAATTAGGTCCGCTATATACTTTATATCTTTCAGAGAAATTACCCATATTAATAGCTAAAGAAAAATTAAGTTCAGAATTAAAATAAGCCATATTTTCGTTTTCAGGCACATCTCCAAAAGTATTTACAAGCTTAACGTCTCCGGTCCATACAAGCTCATTATAATTATATATTTTTACATTGAGAGTGTCTCCCGTATTAATTCCATTATCAATCATTAATTTACGAGGAAGTGATGACCATACATTACCATATTGAATATCAAGCACAGGTATATTAGCATAAAAAACTCCATTCTCATATTTAGCTTTTTGATATTCAATTTTTGTTATATTAGTTCCTAAAGATTGACCAACCTCTTCAAAAGTAATTTGCTTAGAGGCAAGTTTAGCTCCAGTATAAACATAAACATCTCTTCCATGGAAAGTGTATGATTCTTGTGAGTTTGTAAGTCTATTTTTTACTTCATCAATTTCTCTTACTTCTTCTACTCCTAAAGACTCTGCAACAAAAGTTAAAGTACCATTATCTGGAGTAACAAAGTAATAATTATTTTTAGTCTTCATAACAACCGATTTTCTATCAGTACCAACACCAGGGTCTACCACACTAACAAACACAGTACCTTCAGGCCAATACCTAGCAGTTTGGTCAAGTCTTAAAGCAGCCTCCCATATATTGTATGCAGGTATTTCATGTGTAAGGTCATAAACTTTTAAATCTTTATCTACACTAAGAGCAACACCATACATACTTGCTACAGCATTATCCTTTCTTCCAAAATCTGTTTGAATTGCAAGAGGGGATTTATTATTTACATTGTTTTGATTAGTACAAGAGATTACAAAAAATACTGCTAATATTGGTATAATAATCTTTTTCATTTTTCTACCTTAAATAAAATAATTTTAAATGTTGTTTAAAAATAAAATGTTTTAATTATATTGAATTATTTATTAAATATATTTATTTTACTAATGATTTATTATCAAATTACTAACAAAAAATTAAGGGTATAAGAAAAAACTTACACCCTTAAAAAATCTTGTTTATTTAGCTTTAGCATTAAGAGCATCTTTTTGTCTTTTGATTCTTCTTAAAGCTCTTTTGCGTTTCACTACTTTTCTATGTTGTTTTCCCACAGTATATATCTCCTTTAATTTTTATTATATTTTACCATTTGAACCTAATACATTCATTATTTTATGAATATAAAGTTTTTTCATTTCATCACGAGCAGGTCCTAAATATTTACGAGGGTCAAATTCTTTAGGGTTATCATGGAATACTTTTCTAATAGCAGCAGTCATAGCAAGTCTTGAATCGCTGTCGATATTGATTTTACAAACTGCACTCTTAGAAGCTTCTCTTAATTGCTCTTCTGGAATACCTATAGCATCATCAAGTTTACCGCCATTTTCATTAATCATTTTAACATATTCTTGAGGTACGCTTGAAGAACCATGAAGTACAATAGGAAATCCTGGAATCTTTTTCTCAATTTCTTTAAGAATATCTAATCTTATTTGAGGGTTTTGACCAGGTTTGAATTTATAAGCACCGTGACTAGTACCTATAGATATAGCAAGTGAATCAACACCTGTTTTTTTAACGAAATCTTCTACTTCTTCAGGTCTAGTATAAGTATGACTTTCAGCTACAACATCATCTTCTACACCAGCAAGTACACCCAATTCTCCTTCAACAGTAACATCATATTTATGAGCATACTCTACAACGCTTCTAGTAAGTTCAACATTTGTATTGTAATCATGATGGCTTCCGTCTATCATAACAGAAGAGAAACCATATTCAATACAGCTTTTACAAAGTTCTAAGCTATCACCATGGTCAAGGTGTAATACTATAGGTACATTAACACCTAATTCTTTAGCATATTCCACAGCTCCTTGAGCCATATATCTTAATAATGTTTGATTAGCATATTTTCTAGCACCAGAAGATACTTGAATAATAACAGGGCTTTTAGTTTCTACACAAGCCTGTACTATAGCCTGAAGTTGTTCCATATTATTAAAGTTAAATGCTGGAATAGCATAACCGCCGCTAATAGCTTTTTTAAAAAGGTCTCTACTATTAACAAGACCTAAGTCGGCAAATTTAACCATATTTCACTCCAATTTTATAAAATATATTTTAATGATATAACAAAAATAATAATTTTTCAAGTAAATATATGCTTTTTATATTTTGGTATAGAGTTTTATATACAGCCCCGCCCTTTATGTTTTTTTGAATATTTTTATAAAGTTTTATTTTTTTTATATTTATTGCCTAATTAGAAATGTTAGCCCCCGCCCAAGCTTTGCTTTGATTTAATGCCAACTTACCGCACGGTGTGTAAATTTATAAATATAAGATTAAAGTTAAATTTAAAATTATTTATATATTTTGCTTGCTCTACCGTGCGGTGAGTAGATTACAAATTTTTAAAAAACTAGGGTGGGAAGCAAAAATTAGAGTGTAACTAAAAAATAAATATAATTTAAGATTTTAGTAAAAAACAAAAAGCCTATTGGGTGGTGAGTTAGAATAAAATTTATTTATGAAATTATATTATAAACAATCAAATATATTACTACTTGAAGTTACATAAAAGTAAATTTTTTGATATATTATTAATTTTTTTTGACAATTTTTATATTATTTATTATACTAATAAAAGTACAAAATAATAAAAATAACTTATATTATTTTAAGGAGTAATATACTATGGATTTAAATGCTTTTAATTCAATAGAATCAAAAGAAGTATTCAAATGGTTCAATGAAATAAATAAAATACCAAGAGAATCAGGACATGAAAAAGAGATTAGTGATTTTTTGGTAAAATTTGCTAAAGATAGAAATTTGGAAGTATATCAAGATAGTGCTATGAATGTAATTATAAAGAAGAAAGGCACAAGCGGATACGAAAATAAACCTGCCGTAATAATACAAGGTCATGTTGATATGGTATGCGAAAAAACAAAAGACTCTAAGCATGATTTTAGAAAAGACCCTATAGAAATGATAGTAGAGGGCGATATATTAAGAGCTAATAATACAACACTTGGAGGCGATGATGGTATTGCTATAGCTATGGGTATGGCATTGCTTGATTCTAAAGACTTGCCTCACCCTCCTATAGAATTGCTAGCTACTACTGCAGAAGAAACTGGTATGGACGGAGCTATTGCTATTACTGGTGAGCATATAGACGGTAAAACTATGATTAATATAGATGGAGAAGAAGAGGGAATATTTTTGGTAAGCTGTGCTGGCGGAATGAACACTTTAACAGATTTTGATATTAAAAGAGAAAAAGCAGATGGAAAGGCTTTAAAGATAGAAGTATCAGGACTTAAAGGCGGACACTCTGGAATAGAAATTATTAAACAAAGAGCTAATGCTATAAAATTGCTTGGAAGATTATTATATGCTGTGAGAGATGATGTTGTTATATCACATATAGAAGGCGGTGCTAAACATAATGCTATAGCAAAACATGCAGAGGCTTTAGTAGTTTCTAAAGATATTAGTAAAGTAAAAAAGACTTTAGAAGAAGTTGCTAAAAACATAAAAAATGAATATAGAGTAGAAGACCCTGATATGGTTATAAATGTTTCAGAGGCTTCAGATGTTAAAGAAAGCTTTACTAAAGAATTGAGCAATAATGTTATTAACTTTATGATGCTTGTTCCAGATGGTGTTGCTTATATGAGTAAAGATATAGAAGGTTTAGTTCAGACTAGCTGTAACAATGGCGTATTAAAAGAAGAAGATGGAAAATTAAGATTTACTATATCAGTAAGAAGTTCTGTAGAAAGCTCATCTAAAGAGATAGGTTTAAAGATAGAATCTGCTGCTCATATGACAAAAGCTTCTTTCCAAATGTCTAATGGTTATCCTGCTTGGGAATATGATGCTAATTCAAAAGTTAAAGATATAGCATTGAATGTTTATAAGAAGGTTACAGGAAAAGATGCAAAAATAGAGGCTATACATGCAGGACTAGAATGCGGAATACTTAAAAAGCCTTTGCCAGATGTTGATATGATAAGCATAGGTCCAGATATTAAAGATGTACATACACCTGCTGAGCATTTGAGTATATCTTCTGTTGATAGAATGTGGAGATTCTTGAAAGAGCTTGTTATAAGTATTGCTTAAATAAAAAATTAAAATAAAAAATATTAAATAATAATAAAAAATAGGGAGAGAAATAGGAATGTCTATTAAAGAAGAGGCTAGAAAGCTATCAAAAAATGCTTATGGCGGAATAAAGGGTGAAGATTATGTTCCTTTTATACCTGCTACTACTGTGATGCCGGAGATGACTGGTTATTCTATAATACTTGGTGTTATATTGGCTATAGTTTTTGCGGCTGCTAATACTTATTTAGGATTGAAAGTAGGTCTTACAATATCTGCTGGTATACCTGGTGCTATACTTGCTACTGGTGTGTTTAAAGCTTTATTTAAAAGAAATAACATATTAGAAGCTAACTTTGCAGCATCACTTACTGCAGTTGGTGAATCTATTGCGGGCGGTATAATATTTATTTTGCCTGCTTTAATATTGTTTGGTATGGGGCTTTCAATATTTACCGTAATAATTGTTACTATTATCGGCGGATTTATGGGTTGTTTTTTCATTACTCCTGTAAGAAAATATTTGATAGTAGAAGAGCATGGTTCTTTGGTTTATCCTGAAGCTATGGCTCAGGCTGAAGTGTTGGTAATAGGCTCTGAGGGTGGTAAAGGTTTTAAGTATATGATTACTGGTATTATTGCTGGTGTTGGATACAAACTTTTATCTGGCGGATTTGGTTTTTGGAAAGAGAGTGCTACTTACATAATTAAGCCTTATGAAAAAACTATGCTTGGAGTTGATACTTTAGCTTCACTTCTTGGTGTTGGTTTTATTATTGGACTTGAAACTTCATCATTAATGTTTGCAGGCGGTATAGTTGCTTGGCTTGGTCTTATACCTATCATTAAATATTTTGGAAGTTTAATTAATACTCCTATATTCCCTTCTACTACTTTGATATCAGAAATGTCTGCTCAGGAAGTTTGGGGCAGTTATATAAGATATATTGGTGCTGGTGCTGTTGCTATGGGAGGTTTTATCTCTTTAGCTAAATCTCTTCCTACAATTATAGATTCTTTCAAAAAGTCTATAGCTGGTATGGGTGAGAAGGGTGCTAGTGATAATCATGACAGAATCAATCAAGATGCTCCTATAATATGGCTTATTACTGCTGCTATATTTGGCTTTTTAGCTACTTGGCTTGTTCCTATAATTGGAGGCGGAATATTAGGCGGTATATTGGCTGTAGTATTCTGTTTCTTCTTTGCTGTTGTATCTGCAAGAATGGTTGGAGTTATTGGTGCTAGTAATAACCCTGTTTCTGGTATGACTATTGCTACTCTTTTAATTGTTGCTACTGCTTTCAAATTAACAGGCAATATTGGTGAAGAGGGTATTAGAATGTCTCTTGTTGTTTGCGGTGTTGTATGTGTATCTACTGCTACTGCGGGTGGAGTTGCTCAGTCTTTGAAATCTACTTTTATAATTGGCGGTTCTCCTAAAAATATACAAATTGGTATGTTTATAGCTCTTTGTGTGGCTTCTGTTGGTGCTGCTGCTACTGTTATACTTATGCAGACTGCTTATGGTATAGGTAGTGAGGCTGTTCCTGCTCCTCAGGCTACTTTGATGAAACTTATAGTTGAAGGTATTATGACTGCTCAGCTGCCTTGGACTTTGGTTATAATTGGAGCTTCTATTGCAGTATTTTGTGCTTTAGCTAAACTTCCTATTCTTCCTGTGGCTTTAGGTTTATATTTGCCTATCACTTTAACTACTACTATATTTATTGGCGGTATAGTAAGAAAATTAGTTGAAATGAAGTTTAAAGACAAAGAAGAAGAAAAAACTGAGGCTGTTGAAAAAGGTATATTGCTTGCTTCTGGTTTAGTTGCAGGTGATGCTATTACTGGTATATTTATAGGTGTTATGGCTGCTTTGAATGTTGCTATTAATTTTGGTTCAAAAATTGTTCCTCAAAGCAATGCTATTACATTTATAATCTTTATACTATTTGCTGCTTGGATTTATAAGTATGCTGTAAGTAAGGATAAAAAATAATATTTAAAAATAAATAGTATGGGCTTGGCAATTACATGAGCTAAGCCCATTATTTTATAAAAAATTATTTATATAATTTATAGGATTTTTTAATAAATGAAAGATAATAGATTCTCATTAGATAATTTCTTAAAAGAAGAAGATAAGCATAATTTTGTATTGTATGTTCCAGAGATTATACATACTAATTGGAAAATAAATGATAATGGAAAAGTACTTTTAATATTTGATGTTAATAACCCAATTACAAAAATAGCAGCTTGGCTTTTAAAAAAGAAACCAAATAAAGATATAGAATTCGATGAACTATGCACTTCCGCTTGGCTTAATATAGACGGAGAGAAATGCATATTTGAAATAGCTAAAATACAAAAACAAAACTCTAATGATAATTTTAAAGACTCTCTTATAAGATTAATTAAGTTTATGCATTATATACAAGGCAGAAGATGGATAAGATATAAAAAAGTAAAAGCAAAAGAAGATGTTGATATATCTAAATAGTGTTATTTTTATGAGGCATAATAATATTTTTTAATAATTTATAAATAAAATATAATATCAATATACTAATAACTATTATATGAGATACTGCACTTATATAATTTGACAGTGTAAAATATTTTGGCTCTTCCCATTTAACTTCTTTAAAACTTAAGAAATTATTTAACTTATCAATATCATTTGTATTAAAGCCGCTAAATTGCGGAAAATTATTGTTAAAGAATATTAAGCTTCTTGGGTCAGTAAAATTATATTTATTATTAACTATTTTGTATGGAGAGCCTTCTTCTTTAGATTTAAAAGTTTCTAAGCCATATCCATATATTGATTCGTAGGGTAATCTTGATGTATTTAATTCATAAGCAGTATTATTTGTAAAATCTATCATGTTATATATTTCTAATTTGTTATTTATATATGTTACTTTATATTTATCATGATTGCTTTTTATAGAGTAAAATACTTTATCATCAAAATCTATATTTGTTTCAACATAATTTGTATTAATAGTTTGTATGCTAATAAATCTATGATAGTATAAGATTGTAGTTGATAGAATTATAAATATAGAAAGTATAATTTTTTTATTATTATTCCAAATATTTATTTTAGTAAATATCATTGAAAATATCATTAGTATAGGTATTATCAGAGTGCTTGCTATTCTTAGATGCAAGTTTACATCTCTTAATTTTGTAAATGCAGAACGTATTAATCCATTTGCAAAAAATATGTCAAAGTATATATAAAGAAACATTAGTATAAATATAATATTAAATTTATATTTTTTTATAAACTCTATTTTTTCTTTTTTTGATGATTTTAATATAAAATATAAACTTATAAAAATTAATAATACTATCATCATTGTAGGCAAAGCTATATCATGCTCCCATCTTAATCCTAAATTATCTTTAATATATGATGCTGCAGATAATATAGGGTATAGTAATAAATTGCCAACAGTTCTAAATATTAGTGCTGGATTATTATCATGAAGACCAGAATTGCCTCTTTCTATTAGTCTTCCAAAATATACAGATTGTGTGAACTTTGAAAGTGATAATATTATTCCTAATAAACATGATAAAATAATAGATAAGCATTGAATAATAAATTTTTTATTTGGTTTAAATAATATAGCGGCAATACCTAATAAAGTAAAACAAGTATAGAAAAATATTGTCTGCATAGCTCCGCCGAATATCATTGCAGCAAATGTTAATGCATTTATTAATATTTTTATAATATAATTTAGTCTATCAGTAAATGAAAGATAAACTATCAATGCAGTTAAAGGGTGATATAAAAAAGTCCAGTGACCTATCATTATATGATGTATATAATATCCTGTAAAAGAAAATAATACAGCAGACATTAAAGATGTTTTAAAATCTACTTTTAATACATCTTTATTAAAATAGTAAAAAGAAATAAAGCCTATTATTGAAAATAAAAATACGCATAGTAAATAAGCTTTCCAAAAAGGCATTATATATCTTAAAAAGTAAAATATTGAAAATTGGTCATATTGAGGATTGGGATACGATATTAAACCGGCACCAAACAAAGGAGAAGCAAACTCTATATTAAATATTCCATTATTTTTAGCATAGGTTAATAAAGAATATCCTCTTGGAAGTATCATGCTTATATCTTCTCCAACAAGAGGGTAGCTATAATTTATAATAAAAATATTGCTTAAAGCTACTAATATAGAAGATGTTATTAAAATTATTTTTTGATGCGTTATATTATTTAATTTGTTGGGAAGGTTTATATTATTTGATATTATTATGAGATAAAACGATATTAATAAAAATATTCCTGTGTAATTTATATTTACTTTTATTATAGCATTTATTATTATTAATATTATTAAAGAAAGATATAAAAAAACTGCTCTCTTTTTTAATGATTTTACATTAATGTTTATTATAATTAATAAAAGCAAATAGGATAGCATTAAAGATATAATATAAACCTCATTTTTTAATGATACTATATATTCTGCTTGATATTCTTTATTTTCATCTAGTTTCTCTGATGATATAATTTCTAGACTTGTATAACCTTTATTTGTTGATGATATTTCTTTTATATAGCTTGGCAGATTTTTTTCATTTAAAAATATAAAAAATAAATCGCTGTATCTAAATATTTTATTTGAGGTATACATATTTAATTTGTATTTATAAGTATTATTATTATTTTGTTCTAATAATTTGAACTTTAATGTTGCAGTTCTTGGTATATTTCCTAATATTGAAAATGATATTATTAGAGTGGGTATTAATATAAATATAATTATTGGTATTATTTTTTTCATTTTTATTCCTAAATATTTAGGGGTTATTATATATTTAATTAAAATAAAATGTTATCTATTTTTTTAAAATAATTTATAATACTAAAAAATAAATTAGGACTTATATGTATGAATAAAGTTAATATTAATATAAACAACGATTTAAAAATAAACTATGATATTTTAGTTAAGAAAGGATTAATAAATGATACAGGTAAATTAGTAAAAGAAGTTCTTAGAGGAAAGAGAGCTTTAATAGTTACTGATAATGTAGTTGATAAGTTTTATACTGAAACAGTGAAAAAAAGTTTAGAGAAAGAAAATATTATCACTTCTGTATGCGTACTTGAAAATGGAGAAACTAACAAAAACATAGAAAGCATTTATAATATATATTCAGCTCTTGCAAAAAATGAGTTAAGCAGAAAAGATATAATAATAGCATTAGGAGGCGGTGTTATAGGGGATATGGCTGGGTATGCTGCTGCTACTTGGATGAGGGGTATTGATTTTGTACAGATACCTACAACACTTCTTGCTTGCGTTGATTCTTCTGTGGGCGGAAAGACAGGAATTAACATTAAAGAAGGTAAAAATCTAGTGGGTGCTTTTCATAGCCCTAGACTTGTTATAATGGATAGTGATGTTTTAAATACGCTTCCAAAGAGAGAGTTTAATGCGGGTATGGCTGAAGTTATTAAGCATGCATTTTTATTTGATAAAAAACTTTTAGAATATTTAGAAAATAATAATAGCTTTGATATGGATTTTATTCTTAAGAGAAATTGTGAATTGAAGGGTCATATAGTAGAGATTGATTATAAAGAGAAAAAAGAGAGAATGTTTTTAAACTTTGGTCATAGTATTGGGCATAGTGTGGAAAATGCTGCTGGGTATGGTGTATTGCTTCATGGTGAGGCTGTTGCAATAGGTGTGATTTTTGCTATAGAGTATGGAATAAAAAAGAATATTACTAAAGATAAAAGTTTACTTGAGAGAGCTAAAAATATATTTGCTAAATTCTCTCTTCCTACCGAAATACCAAGCAATATAAACTTAAAAGATGCAATTAAACTTGATAAAAAAAGAAGCAATGATGAAATTAATTTTGTGTTTTTAGAAGATATAGAAAAGCCTTTAATAAATAAAGTAAGCATTAATGATATAGTAAATCTTTTATAAGATACTAAAATATATTAAAAAAATAAGAGGCATTAAATTACTTTAATACCTCTTTTTTATTTATTTTACTTTATTTCTTTTACGCCTTAGCTAATTCTTCTCCTAATTTAATACATTCACTAATAGCATTATCATCTGGAGTGAGATTTGTAATAAGTCCGTCTTTAACTAAAGAAGCACCAGTACTTCTTACATCTTCCTCCCAATTTCTCATCCATTCTCCATCTCCCCAATCATAAGAGCCAAATAAAACTACCTTTTTGTTAGAAAGTTTATCTCTTATTTCATCATAAAAAGGCTGAAACTCAGATTCTTCAAGAACTTCCACTCCCATAGCAGGACAGCCTAATGCTAATTTTGAATAATTGTTAATATCTGAAGTGTTGAAATCAGATACACTAAATATATCAGCTTCCCCTCCAGCATTTTTTATACCTTTTTCCACACTTTGTGCCATAAGCTCAGTATTGCCTGTAGCACTCCAATATATTACAGCTATTTTATCACTCATTTTTATCCTCCATAAATTTTTTATTAAATATAAGCATACTCTTTATAATCATCCATTATCTCCAATATGCCCTTACCATTTAAAAATGTGCTTGTATAAAAATCTCTGCACCTATTGTAGCTTTCAAAAGTTTTTATAGCTTCTTTTTTGTTATGATATACTTTCCAATATCCAGTGTATAAACTGTTTTTTCCATAATTGTTTATAAAGCCGTATATGTCCATAAGAGGATATCCTAAAAATATTCCTATCTCATGTGGAAAATCTTTGTTATACTGCATTCTCTTTTTTAATAGTTCTATACACTTATATAGGTTTTTATCTTTATACCCATAATCCTCTAAAAAATCAAAAATCTCATCATTAAAAATATATTCCTCAAGTCTTTTTTTATTATAAACATAAACTATTACTTTATTATCATAATCTTTTATAATAGATACATTTATATTGCGGCTGTTTAATATTTTGTTATATGATGCTATTTTTTTATAAACATCTTTTTTAGAGTTATATTGATATGTAAAGATGTTTGCTATTTTTATACCAGATAGGGTTGGTGCACAGTGGTTAATAATTAATGTATCAAAGTTATGCTCATTCATATGTTAGAATATTCTAACATATATTTAAAAAATGTCAATAGCTTTGTTAGTGTATTCTAACTTTTTTATTGTTTTTTATAAAAAAGTTGCAAAAAACATAAGTATTATAGCTTTGTCATTTGGAATATGTATCAGTATAAAATAATACCAACATTTCAAGCTAAAAAAATGCAGTCCTTTTGCTTCTTTGGGACACCAAAAGAAGTAGGGGTTCGGGGACTAGTCCCCGAGAATAAAAAACATAAAACTGAATTTTGACAGGATTGAAAATTTTTAGTATATATTAAAACAATTATTTTCTATCAACTTTTTTATTGCTTATTTAAAATAATATATATATCACATAAATAAGCATCAAGTTTTGTTTCATCAATAAATTTAGAATTAATTTTTATATCATCATCTTTTATTATAAAGTATTTTAACCCTATTTTATTAAAAAGTTTTTCTCTAACCATATCATTATTTTTTACTTTTTCTTTTAGTGTTTCAGTATCTCCGAAATGTCCTTTGCCATGATATTCTATTACAGCAACAGGTTCATTTATTTTGTTTCCTCTTTTATATGTTATTAAATAATCACAGTAAAAATCTCTGAATGTTCTCCAAGTATAAGAATCTTCATCAGACTTTAAAAATGCTTTAAAAGATACTTGCGGATGCACATTATAGTCTTTAAATGCTTTTACCATAGAATAAAATATTTTAGTTTCTTCTATGTTCATGATTTTTTTAGTAGATATATTTCCAGTTTCCATATCATGGAGTCTTTGCTCTGTTATGTCTTTTCTTTGGTATTCATATTTTTTATTATAATTATTATATCTTTTATTATAGTTTCTATATTCTCTATAGTAATTAGAATCTCTTCTTTTTAAGAAAAATATAAATATTACAATTAATATAAAAATTAATCCAATTAAACTTTCCATAAATAAAAACTCCAATATACTATAAAGTATAGTTATATGAAATTATAATTCAAGCATAAATTATATTTTTTCAAATAATTAGTATTTTATTTTTATAATATTCTTTCTGAATGAGTATATTTTTAACTTAAAATATAAGACTTTATTATTTGCACTTTTTGCAACTTTGACGAAGTCCACACCGTGTGCTGCGGGAAAAAGTTGAATAAAACAAAAAATGAGAAACTTAAAAATGTTTGGTATATATTTTTTTAAGCTAATTATTATTAAAAAATTTGAATTTTTTTATTTTTCTTTTATAATATATTAAACTTTATTTTAGACTTTATATATTCACTTCAATACTTTTTATATATTTAATCTTTAATCCGTATAAAGAATTTTTTTAATTTATAAAAACCTATAAAGGAGAGTTTATTATGGCAGAAAAACAAATACTTAATTTTGAAGCCGAAACAAAACAGATATTAAATTTAATGGTGCATTCTATATACACTCATAAAGAAATATTTTTAAGAGAGCTTATATCAAATGCAAGCGATGCTCTAGATAAAGCTAGATTTGAATCTATAACTAAAAGCGATAAATATACTGATATAGATAATTTAAGAATAAAAATAGAAATAGATGAACAAAATAGAACATTGAGTATTATAGATAACGGAATAGGTATGACAAGAGAAGATGTTATCAATAATATAGGCTCTATTGCAAGAAGCGGTACTAAAGCATTTTTGGAGAAAATACAAAAAGATAAAGAAGCATCAAAAGAAAGCGGAATAGATTTAATAGGACAATTTGGTGTTGGTTTTTATTCTGCATTTATGGTTGCTGATAATATTATAATAGAGACTAAAAATGTTGATAGTGAAAAGGGTGTTCGTTGGGAGAGTAATGGAGACGGTTCTTATTCTATAGAAGATATTGATAAGCAAGACAGAGGAACAAAAATCATACTTAAGTTAAAACCAAAAGATAAAAAACTAGAAGAAGACGGATTTGTTGATGATGATTATTGCAACAGATACACTTTAGAAGGACTCATTCATAAATATTCAAACTATGTTCATTATCCTATTATTATGGATATGCCTATACCAAAAAAAGATGAAAAAGAAGTTCAGCAATATGAAGAAAAAACTATTAACTCAATGGTGAGTATATGGCAAAAATCAAAAAGCGATGTTAAGCCAGAAGAGTATAATGAGTTTTATAAAGAGCATTTCCATGATTATGCAGACCCATTTGAAGTAATACATACAAAGGCAGAAGGTACTATAGAATATACTGCACTTTTATTTATACCTTCAAAAGCACCTTTCAATTTCCTACACCCAGATTTTGAGAGAGGTTTAGAACTCTATTCAAGAAACGTATTTATAATGGGTAAATGTAAAGACTTGCTTCCTGAATATTTAAAATTTGTAAGAGGTTTGGTTGATTCTCCTGACTTCTCTTTAAATATTTCAAGAGAGATTTTACAGCATAGCACTCAATTAAAAAGAATAGCATCAAATGTTGAAAAAAAGGTTTTGGAAACTTTAGAAAATATATTAAAAAATGACAGAAAAAGATATCAAGAGTTTTTCAAAGAGTTTGGTGAGTCTATAAAAATAGGAATATATTCAGACTTTAGCAAAAAAGATAAGCTATCTAATTTGTTGTTATTCCAGTCATCAGAGACAAAAGACGAAGAATATACAACATTAGCAGAATATAAATCAAGAATGAAAGAAGGTCAAGAGTTTATATATTATGCAGCTGCTAAAGATAAAGCTACAATAGAAAAACTTCCTCATATGGAGGGCATGAAAGATAAAGGTTATGAAGTGCTTTATTTTACTGACAGAGTTGATGAGTTTATGGTTAATATGATGAGAGAGTTTGACGGCACTAAACTTCATTCTATACTTCAAGCTGACAACAATACAGAAAATAAAGATGAAAACAAAGATTCTTCTAATAAAGATGTACTTAACGCTATAAAAGAAGTATTAGGTGCTGATAAGGTTGCTGAGGTGAGAGAGACTAATAGACTTAAAGAGAGTGTTGTATGTTTATCAAATAAAGAAGATTCTATAAGCTTTAATATGGCTAAAGTTCTTGCTGAAAGCGGCAATCCTATGTTTGCTATGAAGCCGGAGAGAGTATTAGAAATTAATACTTCTCATGATGTATTTAAAGCAATAGAAAAAGAGTATCAGGCTAATAAAACTTCTGATTTGTTTAAGGAGTATAGCGAACTTCTTTATGATGAGGCTTGCATACTAGAAGGACTTCCTCTTGAAGACCCTAAATTATTTGCAAGCAGAATGAGTAAGTTAATGTTAAAGTTATAATAGTTGATTATGATTTTATTAAAGATAGAAATTGGGAGAATATTTTTAAAGATTATATTTTTTCAATTTTTATCTTTTAAGAATTTTATTGTAAATTTTTTGAAGCATATGTTTAACATATTTCATAAAAATAGTTATAATATATTAAAATAATTATTTTCTATCAACTTTTTCCCGTAGCAAAAAGTACAAATATTATAGCTATTATCTTAAGAATATATGTAGTTATAATACCGATATTTTAGCTAAAAAATGCAGTATTTTTTTAATATATATTAAATATTGGAGTTAATTTATGAGATTAAAAATTATTACTTGTTTAATGATGTTATCTGTTTTATTAGCATCTTGTTCTAATAATAATGAGTCATCTGATAACACATTAAATATCAACCTTGGTCCGCAGACAAAAAGTATAGACCCTGCTATAAGCTCTACTGTTATAGGATCATACTATATCACTCATGCTTTTGAGGGTTTAACTACAATTGATAAAGACGGAAAAATGTCCGGCGGAGCTGCTGAAAGCTGGGAAGAGCTTGACGGCGGTTTGAGATACATATTCCATTTAAGAACTAATGCTAAATGGAGCGATGGAAAAAATGTAACTGCTGAAGATTTTGTATATTCTTGGAGGAGAGTTGTTGATCCAAAAACTGCAAGCGATTATGGATATCAATTTGCTCCTGTAAAAAATGCAGAAAAAATTATAGCTGGTGAATTGCCTAAAGAAGAATTAGGAGTTAAGGCTATAGATGATTATACTTTAGAAGTTGTATTAGAAAGACCTACTGTTTATTTTTTGGATTTAGTTGGTTTTACTACATTCTACCCTGTAAGAAAAGATATTATAGAACAGTATGCTGATAAATGGGAAGTAAATGCAGAAACTTATATAGGAAATGGTCCTTTTACAACTATAGAGATTTCTCCTGATGATAGAATAGTAATGGTAAAAAATACAAATTATTGGAATTATAAAGAAGTGTTGCCTGAAAAATTAAACTTTATAATGATGCAAAACCCTACTGCTTCTGTTGCTGGTATAAAAGACGGAACATTAGATTTTTCTAAAGTAGTTCCTACTCAAGATATACCTGTATTAAAAGAAGAGGGTATATTGCAAATAAAACCTTTATTAGGCTCTTACTATTATTGTTTCAGCACTACTAATGAGATTTTAAAGGATGTGAGAATACGTAAGGCTTTAACATTAGCTATTGACAGAAAATATATAGTTGAAAATGTTACTAAAGGCGGAGAAGTTCCTACTAGTGCTTTTGTGCCTTATGGTGTTAATGATGTTGATGGAGAAGATTTTAGAGAGAAGGGCGGAGAGTTCTTTGATATAAATGATTATGCTAAAAATGTTGAAGAAGCTAAAAGGTTATTAGCAGAGGCTGGATATCCAAATGGTGATGGTTTTCCTGTTTTAGAGTTTAACACAGACAGCGGATTAAATGTTACAATATTTGAAGCAGTTCAGCAGATGTGGAAAGAGAATTTGGGTATAGATGTTCAAATAGTTCAAGAGGAGTTGGCTGCTTTCTTTAGCAATAGATATAGCAGATTATTTACTATAGTGAGAGGCGGTTGGTATGCAGATTTTAATGACCCTATTAACTTCTTAGATTTATTTACCACTCCAGCACCTCTAAACTTCCCAACTTTTAGTAATAAAGAATATGATGAATATTTAAAAGTAGCTTTAACTTCATCAGATAAAAATGCTAGAATGGACGCTATGCATAAAGCTGAAAAGATATTGATAGATAGTTATGCTATAATGCCTATGTATTTCAATACTGAGCCTTTGCTTGTATCAGAGAAATTAAAAGGTGTATATTATAATCCTCTTTCAATACATAGATTCACATATGCTTATAAAGAAAAATAATTTTTAATAAATTGTATTTTTAATTAAGTTCTTTTACTGCTAAATGAATGGCATACGGTAGTAAAAGAACTTTAATTTTTTTGCTACATTTCTAAAAATTTACATACTATGCTAATATTTAATTATATATATTATAATGCTTATATTTTAGGTTAAAAATGCAGTTCTTCGCGAAGCGTATCCGAAGTATATAAGGTTCTTTTGGTAATACCACAGCACTTACTACGGTCGCCTGAAGGACTCCCTTTGGTCGCAAAAGAAGTTTGGTGCTGTACGGTGTGTACTTCGTTAAGCGCAAAGCCCTGCAAAAATAATTAAAATAAAATAGTTAAAAATTTTTAGCATATATTGAAACAATTATTTTTTATTAATTTTTTTATTGTTCTTTTTCCCGTAGCACACGGTGTGGACTTCGTCAAAGTTTTTACCCTACGGGTACGCTTCGCGAAAAGTGCAATTACTATAGTTAATATTTTTTAATAAAGCAAAAAAAATTAGCACATACCAATTGATGAAAAATCACACAACGCACGCAGAACATTACTTTAAAACATAATAAATCTAAAATGATGAGCCAAATTTTTAACCAAAATTTTGTCTACCGTGCGGTTAATATTTTAAACTATTTTATATAAAAATTCTATTAATAAGCATTTGTTGAGTTTTGAACTTCTTCAAGCTTGTTAATAGCATCTCTAAACATAGTAAAATTACTTTGCCAGTTGCTTGTTGCTGTAGGTGATATTGATATGTCTTCGTAGGTATTTTCATTGAAATTGTTAATAAAATTAAATCTTATATTTGATATGCTTTTTGTGGTGAAACTATCAAACTCATTATCATCATTAAACTTATACTTTACTTCTATTTCATAATATTGTAAATTACCCATTGTAAATGGAGTGAATACTGTTTTTTGTATGTTTGTTAATTCTAAAGTGCTTCCATCATCAAACATGAATATTATAGGTGTTGAGCTTGCTACTTGAAAATAGTATGGATATCTATATCTAAACTCTAATGTTAAAGTTCTTCCATTTCTTTTGAAGAATCTGAAACTATTTTCACGCATATATTTTTGAGTGTTTTTCCAAGAGGTAAGTATATTTATTTTTGATGTGAGTTTATCTTTTTCTGTGATATATGCTCTGTTTTTTAATATGTCATACATTATGCTATTAGTATCCATATTGTTTTGAGCAGATAGCATTAGAGAGCTAAACATTATAAAGATAAATATATACCTATACATAAAAAACTCCAATTTCAAACATTATAACTCCATATAATAAAACGGAATTATAATATTTAAAATTGAATGTAAATACTTAATTTTTTATATTATTTAGCAGCATTTCCTACAACATTTAAAGAGTCCCAAGTGCGTGCAAAAGGCGGAGCATAACATAAATCAAGCATACCCAACTCATCAACAGTAAGCCCAGCATGTATACAAGCAGCTATTACATCGCTTCTAAGCACAGCACCTCTTTTCCCAGCAATCTGACCGCCTAATATTTTTCTATCTTCTGCAGAATATACTAGTTTAATGTGTAAGTCCTGATAATCCGGATAATAATGTGTATGGTCAATATCTTTTACTGTAACAGTTTTATAATTAATATTTCTTTTTTTAGCTTCTTCTTCTGTAATACCAGTTCTTGCCATTTCCAAATCAAAACAAAGTATACAAGCACTTCCCAAGCTTCCAATAAACTTTTCTTTTCCTCCAATCAAATTAGAAGCAACCATTCTTCCAAGTTTATTAGCACCAGTAGCTAAAGCAGCATAGCTTGTATCATTTAATACTCTGTCATATATTCCAGCACAATCCCCCGCAGCATATATAGAATCAATACTAGTCTTTCCTTCTCTATCAACAAGTATTGCCCCATTTTCCATTAATTTTATTCCAGCCTCTTTAGCCAAATCACTATTAGGGGTCACTCCAATAGCAACAACAATATAATCAGCATCATATTTACCTTTGTCTGTAACAACTGCTTTAACATTATTATTACTATCTGCTTCTAATGATAAAACTTTTTCGTTTAAGTTTAAATCAATATGTGCTTTTATATTTTCAATAGCTAAATCAGAAAACTCTTTATCAAATTTCGCTCCAAATACTCTATCAGAACGCTGTATTATTCTCACATTTTTACCAAGATGCTTTATATTATGTGCAGCCTCTATAGCTATAAAACCAGCCCCAAGTACTACTACATTTTTTATTTTCTCATCTTTCATTTTTTCTTTCATGTTAAGAGCATCAGTAAACTCTTTAAGTGTAGATACATTTCCAATATTAATATTTTCTATTTTTGGTATTATAGATTTTGCTCCAGTAGCTATAAGCAAAGTATCATAGCTGTCTTCAAACTCTTTATTATTTTCTAAATCTTTTACTACTACTTTTTTGTTATTAGCATCAATTTTTAATACTTCATGTTTAACTTTTAAATCTATTCCAGATTTTATAGTAGCCTCAGCAGTTCTTGCTATCATAGTGTTGGAACTATCAAAAAAACCTCCAACATAATACGGCATACCGCAAGCTCCCCAAGATACATATTCAGTTTTTTCATAAACTGTTATAACAGCATCTTTGTCTAATCTTCTTGCCTTTGCAGCAGCACTCATTCCAGCTGCAACGCCTCCTATAATAATGATTTTTTTCATAAATAATAAACTCCGTTAATAAAAATAAATCTACGTTTAAAGTATAATAGATAATACTTATTTGTCAATTAAATGTTAACAACAATATTATTTTATGAATTTTTGTTGACAAAAGATAAAAAGTTGTTATCATATAAATATGATTGATTGTTCATTTGAAATTAATTATCTCATAAAAGAAGATTCTGTAATGGTATTATATTTAAAAAAGAATATATGCTTAGAATCTCTTCCTAAAATAAAAGATATAATGTTTGAATATCTATCTAAGGGCATTAATAATATAATACTTAATCTTTCTGAATGTTCTTTTATTGAAAGGGATATATGGAATTATTTTATAGATTTTAAAAAAGAACTTAATAATGATTGCTATGGAGATATTGTACTTTCAAATATGAATGGTATTGTTCAAATGGATTATGATTTAATGGAGCTTTCAAACTCAATAGAATCATTTGAGAGTTTAAATGATGCTCTTTACAATTTTGGAATATTTAATCATACTAAATCTGCTTAAATGTTTTTTATGCTTGAATTTTTGTCTTTATAGTATAATATATATGTTATGAAAGTTGCGAAGAATTTATTTACGGCATTTATATTTTTTATAATATTTTTTTGTATTTATTTATTTAGATATTTAGAAAACTTTTTATATGGTTTTAATATAAGTGTTTTAAAAAATTTTTGCATAAGTAATATTTTTTCTATATTATTTATATCTTTTTTATGCAGCTCTATATTTATAGGCGTATTTAATAAAAAAAATCATATATTAAATATTATTACTATAATTATATTTAGTATAATAGCTTTAATATATCCGTCTTACATAATATTTTTTAATGCTAATTTTAATGATATAGAATATGCTGATAAATACATCATAAAAGATTCAAATTATTTATATAAGGTAGATAACTATTTAATAAAAGCTACCCCTACTAATGATGCATATGCTAGTTCAATATTAATAGATACTGTATATTCTAATAAACTATATTTTGCTGATAATATGATTGTTACAAAAAATGAAGTTATTATGAATAATGTTGTAGAAATAAATAGCAATGATGTTGTAAATAAGGATTTGGTTTCTTTGAGCAGAAAAAATATTTATGGTTATATATCTGGAATTGTAGAAGATATAGTATTTGGCTTTGATATGTCATCTTATTTGAATAGATTATTAAAATATATTAGTGTTAATGATTTATCTGTATTTTTTGTATCTATTTTATATATTGCTTTATTTTTATTGTTGTTATCAGTTTATATGATTAGCAGCTCTTTATCATTTTCTAAGTTTGTATATCATAATATGCTTTTGGGATTTATTATTTACATAATGCTTGGAATAGTATTTTTCTTTGTTAGATTTAAATATAGTTTTTTAATGGATAATTATATTAATTTTAGTATATTTTTATGTGTTTTTTCTTTATTAATTATAATATTGTCTTTAGTTATAAATATTATATTAATGCGTAATAATAAGAGAATGGAAGAATGATAGAATGAATCAAGTTGTTATTAATGATTTTTGCAAGATAGATATAAAAAAGGGTAGTGTAGTTACAATAGGTAAATTTGACGGTGTTCATAAGGGGCATCAGAAGCTTATTAAATATACTATTAATATGGCTAAGAAATATAACTTATTATCTGTTGTTATGATGATAAGAAAGAAGAATGTATCTATTTATAATATGGAAGAAAATATATCTTTTATCAAGGCTTTGGGTGTTAATTATATAATAGTTATTGACTTTTTACCAGAATTTTATACAATGGAGGCTAAAGAGTTCTTTAATAGGTTAATAGAATATTATAAGATGAAGCGAATTGTTATTGGAGAAGACTTTGCTTTTGGTAAGGATAGAGTTGGGGATATTGATTTTCTAAAGAGATATGCTTTAGAAAAAGGCGTTAATGTAAATATAGTTAATTTTCTTAATCATTGCGGAGATAAGGTATCCAGCAGTAAAATAAGAGATTGTTTATCTAACGGCGAAGTAGATAATGTTTCTAAGATGCTTGGCAGAAATTATAGTATGAGCGGCATTATAATACATGGTAATGCTTTGGGCAGAAAGATTGGTTATCCTACTGCTAATTTAGAATTAAATGATAGCATATTTGTTCCTAAGATGGGGGTTTACAGCTCTTTAGTAAAAATAGGAAACAGTGCTAAATTATATAAAGCTCTAACGTTTATAGGTATAAGCAACATAAATAAAGAACTTAGAGTAGAAAGCCATATATTAGATTTTTCTAAAATGATATATGGTAAAAAAATAACAGTTATATTTCTTAAATATATTAGAGATAATATTAAAGTTAACTCTATAGAAGAAGTGAAATCATTATTAGAAAAAGATGAATACAATGTAAGAAAATATTTCAAAAGGAGAAAAAAATGTCTATTACAGCAGACGAAAAACTAAAAATTATTAAAGAATTTGGAAAGAACGAAAAAGATACAGGTTCAGCAGAAGTACAAATAGCTCTTTTAACTAATCGTATAACTTATTTAAAAGGACATTTCCAAGAGCACACAAAAGATAATCATTCAAGAATGGGACTTCTTAAAATGGTAGCTAAAAGAAGAAAACTTCTTAATTATTTAAGAAGAACTGACCTTGAAGCTTATAAAAATCTTATACAGAAATTAAAAATAAGAAAATAATAGTGCTTGATAATAGTGACTAGTTAATACTGTCTATGGTATTTTGTAATAAGGAGAATATATGGTAACAGTTAAGAGTGTATTTTGCGGAGAAGAATTAATTTTAGAGACAGGACTTTTAGCAAAACAAGCACATGGTTCAGTAACTTTAAGATTAGGAAATACTACTATTTTAGCTACAGTTGTTGCGGCAAAAGAGCCTAATTTAGAATCAGACTTTTTCCCGCTTACTGTAAATTATAATGAAAAATATTATGCAGGCGGTAAAATTCCTGGAGGTTTCTTCAAAAGAGAAGCTAAACCTAGAGATAAAGAGATACTTATTTCCCGCATAATAGATAGACCTTTAAGACCGCTTTTCCCTGAAGGTTTTAGAAATGAGGTGCAAATTATTCCTACAGTACTTTCTGTAGATACTGATATGCCTACAGATGCTTTAGCTTTAATAGCTTCATCTGCAGCACTCACTATTTCTTGGATACCTTTCGGAGGACCTGTGGCAGCTGTAAGAATAGGGTACAAAAATGGTGAATATATCATCAACCCTAAAAACAGCGAACTTGCATCAAGCGAATTAGATATTATAGTTGCTGGAAGTAAAGATGCTATACTTATGATTGAAGGTGAGGCAAGAGAGGTTTCTGAGGAAGTATTTATCGGTGCTATAGAGTTAGCTCATAAAGAGATGCAGAAATATATTGATATGCAAAATGAAATGGCTGCTCTTTGCGGTACTCAAAAAATAGAACAGGAATTATTTGAGTATGATGCTGAATTAGTAAAGATGGTTACTGAATACGGCAGAGAAAAAATAGAAGCTGCTAATTATAATCCTGATAAAGCTAAAAGAAATGAAAGTATGGATAATGCTTTTAATGAAGTAGAAGAGTATATTAAAACAAAAATAGAAGATGAAAAATTAATATCTCAAGTTAAAGGCATTTGTCATTCTATAGAAGAAGAAATTGTAAGAGAGGCTATAGTAGAGAAGGGAATGCGTCCAGACGGAAGAGCTTTAGATGAGATTCGCCCTATAAGCACAATGACTAATCTTATTCCTAGAGTTCATGGTTCTGCTTTATTTACTAGAGGACAAACTCAATGTTTATCTATAGTTACATTAGGAAGCGAGAAAGATGCTCAATTAATGGACGATATATACGGCAAAGAAAATAAAACTTTCATGCTTCATTATAATTTCCCTCCATTTTCTGTTGGAGAAGTTGGAAGATACGGCTCTCCTGGAAGAAGAGAAATTGGACATGGTAATTTAGCAGAGCGTTCTTTTAATGCAGTACTTCCTCCAAAAGATAAATTCCCATACACTATAAGAGTAGTTGCTGAAATATTAGAAAGTAACGGTTCTTCATCAATGGCTACAATCTGTGCTTCCACTATGTCGCTTCTTTCAGCTGGTGTTCCTCTTAATGCTAGTGTTGCTGGTATTGCTATGGGACTTGCTACTTATAAAGATGGATATAAAGTGCTTACAGATATACAGGGTGTTGAAGACCATTTAGGAGATATGGACTTTAAGGTTGCTGGTACACGTAAAGGTATCACTGCTTTCCAGCTTGATATTAAACTTACTGGTATATCTACTCAAATATTAAAAGAGGCTTTAGAACAGGCTAAAAAGGCAAGATATTTTATACTTGATAAAATTGAAGCTACTATATCTAACCCTAATGAGATTTCAGATTTTGCTCCTAAGTATAAAACTATGGATGTAAACCCTGAGAAAATTAGAGTGTTGATTGGACCTGGAGGAAAAAATATAAAAGCTATCATTGAAGAGACTGGAAGTGATGTTGAGATACAAGACAGCGGTGTAATTAATATATTTGCTCCAGATACTCCTACTTTAGATAAAACTATTAGCCTTATAAACTCTTATGTTAAAGACCCTGAGGTTGGTGAAGTTTATGACGGTGTTGTAAAAGACATTAAAGAGTTTGGTGCTTTTATAGAGATTTTACCTGGTGTAGAAGGACTTTGTCATATATCTGAACTTGCTTATAAACATGTTATGAATGTGGAAGAAGTTTTAAAGATTGGTGATGAAGTAAAAGTAAAAATTATAGATGTTAAAGGCGGAAAATACTCTTTAAGCAGAAAAGCTTTACTTGAAAAACCTGCTGATTATGTTGAAGAAGAAAACAACAATAAAAGAAAGCATGACAGAAAAAAGAGATTTTAATATTTTAGTATTATAAATATATAAAGAGGTTATTATTTAATAATAGCCTCTTTTTTTTATATTAAAAATTCGTTTTAAAAAAATTCAAGATATTTTTTTTAGCTTCATTCTCTTTTAATTTATTTTCGCCTTTTATATTGATAATAACTTCATCTCCAACTTTTAAGCCTAATTGCATTATGCCTATTATTTTTTTTATATCTTTTGATGTATTATCTTTTATTATAGTAACATCGCATTCGCTGTCTTTTGCTATTTTAGCAAGTTCGCTTAAAGGTCTTGCATGTATATTGTTTGTATTGTTAATAATATATTTAAAACTTTCCATTTATTCTCCCGAAGAATTTTTTAATAAATACATTAGATTTTCAAAACTTCTATTTTCTATAAGCTTTATCACGTTTTTTTCATTTAACAAAAAGTCAACAGTATATTGATAAAACTTCTGTAAATTATCATCTTTTTTATTTGATATAGAAACTAAAAATACAACCTGCACATTATTTTTATACCATATAATAGGCTTTTCCAATATAGCAACAAATACAAAAGTTTCATCAGTTACAATTTCAAAAGGATGCGGAATTGCAACAAGGTTTCCGAAATCTGTTTCTGACAAGCTTTCTCTTTTCATTACCAAATCATAAAAATTATCTGGTATATTAATATATTTTTTAATATTTTTACATATGTTTTTTATAATCTCTTCTCTGCTGTTTCCTGTTATATTTGTAGAGAATAATTTTTTATTATAATAATTATTTAAAAAATCATTTTCAGATAAATCTAGTACATTTTTTACTTTTATAATATCATTAGTCTCTAAAAATAATCCTATATGCACAATAGGAACAGGTACTTGAAAAACTATAGGTACTGTAGAAAATATATAATCTACTTTAGAAAAATCAAACTCTTTAAGCATTATCAAATCTGTAGTATAAATATTTTCTATATAGTCAGCAAACTCTTTTTTATATTTATGCATAAGAAGCTTTGAAGTAGTTTTTCCGCTTCCGCATACTATTAGTATATTGATTTTCTTTTTTCTCTTGCTATTTTCTTCTAAGGCTATTTGAAATAGTAATGCCAAAAAACCAATTTCATCATCTGATATTTCTTTATTATAATATGTTTTAAGCACAGTATTAGCTTCTGATGCTATTAGGTATGCTAGAGAATAATTTGTTTTTATGTCGCTAAGCATTGGATTTTTTTGTAAAACATTATATCTTATTCTTATATCAAGCGGTATCATATGATGGTTAAGCAATAATCTTAAGTTTAAATTATCTCTTAAATCTATTTTTAAATTATTGTATATCAAATCGAGCATATCCTGAACTACATTGTCTAGTTTGTTTTGTATAATATAATTTTCACTATTTGATAATAAACTTTTTGATGCTATATGAATTGCTATAAAAATTATTTCAGTATCATTTAATTTTATATTTAATTCTTTTTCTAATATATTTGCTAATTTTCTTGCTAATTTCAATTCTTCTTTTTTTACATCTTTTAATATGCTATCATCATTATAATCGTTTATATTTTTATTTTCTTTTATTCTCTCTATTGATACAGAAATATATAATATAAAGTTTTCTAAGTTTACCTCAGATAGTTTTATATCATTTTTCTTTATAAAATTAATTACTATATTTTCTATTGTTTTATTTATATATTTTTTATCATATATTTGCTGTTTTAAATAATAATCTATTATGCAGTTTCTAATATCAAATTCTTTACCAATTAATTTAATACCATAATTTGGCTTGCGTTCTATTTTTAAGTTATAATATCTAATATTATCTTCTATGATTTTTAATGTATTTGTTAGTGTTGTTTTTGATATATCTAATGCACTTATAAGATTATCAGATTTTATATATGTATTATTATTATTAATAAGATGTTCAAATATGTATTTTAATCTATATTCAAAATCGTTAAATATATGTGCATTAAGGTTTATATTTGACATATCTTTATGATTATCGCATTCTAAAATATAACCATATCTTGCTTTGGATACTACTTTAATTCCTGTGTTTTCTAATTCTTTATTTAATTCTGCTATTTTTATTCTTACAGTTTTTTCACTTATTTGCAATTTTTTTGCAAGCATTTCTGCTGTGATATATGATTCATTAGAGAGAATGGATAATAGTTCTTTTATATATTTACTTTTCATAATTCATATAAACTTATAAAGATATTTATATTATATATTAATATAAAAAAATAATACACAAAAAATTACCAGATTAAAATAGAAATTTTCTTGTTTGAGTTATTAATATAAAGTGTTATCTTTATAATAAATAAAAAATAAAAGAAGAGGTAAATATATATGACTAAAATTTTATTATTATGTTCAGCAGGAATGTCTACAAGCATGGTTGTAAAAAAAATGAAAGAATCTGCTGCAAAGAGAAATATTGAAGTAGAAATAGAGGCTGTAAGTACTGCAAGATTTAATGAGCTTTTAGACAGCTATGATGTATTTTTACTTGGACCGCAAGTAAAATTCCAGCTTAAAGAATTCCAAGCAAAAGCAAAAGAAAAAAATAAACCATTAGATGTTATAGATTTTAAAGATTACGGTATGATGAATGGAGAGAAAATATTAGATTTCGCTCTAAACTTGAAAGTTCAATAATAGCGTTACAAAATAGTTTTATTAATTTATTAGGATATACTTTATGAGAGAGTTAGGCATTTCTATTTATCCGTTTCATTCAAAAATGGAAGAAAATAAATCTTATATAGACTTAGCTTCTAAATATGGTTTTACAAGATGTTTTATGTGCTTATTATCGGTTGAGCATTCTAAAGAAGAGATTATAAAAGAGTTTTCTGAGATTATAAATTATGCAAAAGAGAGAGGAATAAAAACTACTTTAGATATTTCTCCAGCAGTATTTAAATCTTTAGAAATATCTTATGATAATTTAGAGTTTTTTTATAAATTAGGAGCTTGGGCTATAAGGTTAGATTTGGGTTTTAGCGGAAACGAAGAGAGCTTAATGACTTATAATGATTATAATTTAAAAATAGAGCTTAATATGAGTAATTCTACTTCATATATAGATACTATAATGAATTATTATCCTAATAAAGAAAATCTAATAGGCTGTTATAATTTTTATCCTCATGCTTACAGCGGATTAGATAAAAAGCTATTTATTGAAAGCATGAATCGTTTTAAAAAGCATTCAATAAAATCATCAGCCTTTATTAATGCAAAAGAGGCTAATTTTGGACCTTGGCCTGTAGATGACGGAATATGCACTTTGGAAGAGCATAGAAATCTGCCTATAGAAATACAGGCTATGGAATTATTTTTCTTAGGTGTAGATGCTGTATTTATTGCTAATTGCTATGCCAATGAAGAGTCTTTTAAAAAGCTTCAAAGTTTAGATAAAAGACTTATAACATTAAAGGCCAAATTATTAGACGGTATTCCAGAAACAGATAAAAAAATTATACTTGAAGAACTTCATCAAAACAGAGCTGATGCTAGTGAATATTTTATTAGGTCATCAAATCCTAGAGTAAAATATAAAGGGCATAATTTTGAGTTATTTAATGCTGTTAGAGATATTAAAAGAGGAGATATTCTCATTGACTCTTCAGAATATGGAAGTTATGCAGGTGAATTACAAATAGCATTAAAAGATATAAAAAACACTGGAAGAACAAATGTTGTTGGAAGAGTTGATGAAGAATATTTGTTTTTATTAGACTATATAAATATGGCTCAAAGATTTAAAATAACTGAATAAATAATTTTTTACAACAATATATACTTTAATTTGGAGATTGATAATGAATGATAAATTAATGACTTTTATAGAAAATAAAATTTTACCTATAGCTGCTAAAATAGCAAGCAACAGATATTTAAATGCAATAAGAGATGGATTTGTTTTTGCTATGCCATTTTTAATTGTAGGTTCATTTATACTTTTAATATTAAACCTTCCTTTTACAGACAAAAACAATTTTTTATATATGGAATGGTATGATAATTTAATGAAAGCTTTTAAGGGTGATTTAGTTCAGCCTTTTTATGTGAGTATGGGTATAATGTCATTGTTTGTAGCTTATGGAATAGGTTATTCTTTATCTGGACATTATAATCTTAATTCTATAACAGGCGGATTTTTATCATTATTTAGTTTTTTACTTGTATCTGCAAAGGTTGAGTATGTGCCTATAGTGGAAGCTGTATCAAAATCATTTTTAGTTGACGCGGATAGCTATATACCAGTAATGGACGTAAGATTTATGGACGCTAAAGGATTATTTGTAGCTATTATATTTGGAATAGTTTCTATAGAGATATTTAGATTTTTGGTTCATAAAAAATTAATTATCACACTTCCAGAATCTGTTCCTCTTGCAATAGCTAAGTCATTTGAGCTTTTAATACCTGTAGCAGTTGTGATAGTATTATTTCAAGCATTAAATATTATTATACAAAAGAAACTAATTATGATGATACCTGAACTTGTAATGAAGATATTTGAACCGCTTCTTCATGTATCTGATTCTTTACCTTCTATAATAATATTATTGTTGGTTATACATATATTATGGTTTGCAGGTTTACACGGTACTAATATAGTTGATGCTATAGTAAAAGCAATTACTTTATCAAACTTAGCAATAAACCAAGCGGCATTACAAGCAGGAGAGCCTGTAACAAAAATATTTGCCGGCGGTTTCTTTGATTCTTATGTATTTATGGGCGGTGTTGGTACTACTTTAGGTTTGGCAATAGCGATGGTGAGAAGTAAAAATGAACATATAAAATCTATTGGTAAATTGTCAATAGTGCCTGCAGTTTTTAATATTAATGAGCCTATAATGTTTGGTGCTCCAGTGGTAATGAATCCAGTATTAATGATTCCGTTTATAGCTCTTCCTATAATCAATGCTACTATAGCTTGGATATTTACCAAATTAAATATTATAGGTCATATTGTATCATTGGTGCCTTGGACTACTCCTGGTCCATTAGCTGCTTTGCTTGCTACTAACTTAAATGTTGGTTCTATGATATTAAGTTTAGTTTTAATATTTACTTCATACTTAGCTTATATACCTTTTCTTAAAGCTTATGAAATATCTTTAGAGAAAGAAGAAGCAAATAATAAATAAATTAATGAGGTTTTTTATAATATGAAACAATATAGATTTAAAGATAATTTTTTATTTGGAAGCTCTACATCAGGACCTCAAAGTGAAGGTTTTTATGATAAAGCTAATAAAAGCATATGGGATTATTGGTTTGAAATAGCACCAGATAAATTCCATAATAAAGTAGGACCAGTATATACATCTAATTTCTTTAGAGATTATAAAGAAGATATAAAATTAATTAAAGAAACAGGACATAATGTTTTAAGAACTTCAATACAATGGAGCAGAATAGTAAAAGATTTCAAAACTTTAGAATTAGATGAAAAAGCAGTTGAGTTTTATAATAATGTTATAGATGAACTTATAAAAAATGACATAGAGCCTATAATGTGCTTGTATCATTTTGATATGCCTTTACAGCTTCAAGAGATTGGCGGATTTGAAAACAGAGAAGTTGTTGAACTTTATGCTAAATATGCTTCTAAAATGTTTGAACTATATGGAGATAAAGTAAAAAAATGGTTTACATTCAATGAACCTATAGTTGTTGCTGAGGGAGGATATTTGTATAAGTTTCATTATCCTGAAGTTGTATCATTTAAAAGGGCTATTCAAGTAGCTTATAATATGAACTTGGCTAGTGCAAAGGCTGTAAAAGCATTTAAAGAATCTGGAAAAACTGGAGATATAGGAATAATATTAAACTTAACTCCTTCTTACCCTAGAGATGAAAATAATAAAGAAGATTTAAAAGCTTCACATATATGCGATTTATTGTTTAATAGAAGTTTTTTAGACCCTGCTGCTAAAGGAGAGTTTCCAGAAGATTTAGTAAAATTCGTAAAAGAAAATAACCTTACTCCTATATGCGAACAAGGCGACAAAGAATTATTAAAAGAAAATACTATAACTTTACTTGGAATAAATTATTATCAGCCTAGAAGAGTGAAGGAAAGAGAGACAGAGTTTAAATCAGATACTTTAATGCCTGAAAACTTCTTCGAGCCTTATGAAATGCCTAACAGACTTATGAATCCATACAGAGGCTGGGAAATATATTATAAAGGTATTTACGATATAGCAAAAAACATTCAAGATAATTATTCTAATATGAGATGGCTAATAACAGAAAATGGAATGGGTGTTGAAAATGAAGAGAGATTTATAAAAGAAGGTGTTGTAGAAGATGATTATAGAATAGAGTTTGTAACAGAACATTTAAAATGGCTTCATAAAGCTATAGAAGAGGGTTCTAATTGTCTTGGTTATTTAATGTGGACGCCTATAGATTGCTGGTCTTGGCTTAATTCTTATAAAAATAGATATGGTTTTATTCGATGCGATTTAGAAACAGGAAAGAAAACAATAAAGAAATCAGGTCATTGGTTTAGAGATCTTGTAAAAAATAAAGGCTTTGATGCTTAATAAAAAATTAGAGGTATAAATATGTCAAATAAATTAAAAATTGCTACTATTGGGGGAGCTTCTTCATATACTCCTGAAATTATAGAGGGTTTTATAAAGAGATACGATAAATTGCCGGTAGATGAACTTTGGCTTGTTGATATAGAGCCTTCAAAAGAAAGATTGGAAATAGTTGCTAATCTTTCAAGAAGAATGATAGAAAAAGCAGGATTAAAAGATAAGTTCAAAATATTTACAACTTTAGACAGAAGAGAAGCTATAAAAGATGCTAGTTTTGTAACTACTCAATTAAGAGTTGGTTTACTAGATGCTAGAATAAGAGATGAGAGAATACCATTAAGTTATGGAATGATTGGTCAGGAAACTAATGGTGCCGGAGGATTTGCTAAGGCATTAAGAACTATACCTGTAATATTTGATATTTGTAAAGATATAAAAGAATTATCTCCAAATGCTTATCTTATAAACTTTACTAATCCGTCTGGAATAGTTACAGAAGCAGTTTTGAAATATCACCCAGAAATAAAAATGATAGGTCTTTGCAATGTTCCTGTAAACATGAAAAAAAGTGTAGCAGAAATATTGAATGTTTCTGATGAAGAAATTACTTTTGTTGCCGGAGGATTAAATCACTTTTTGTGGGGAAGAGAGGTAATACATAAAGGTGTTGATAGAACTCAGGAAGTTTTAGAGAAATATTTAGATGGTTTTGAAAATGGTCCTGCTAATATTAATACTGAAATAGCTTGGATAAAAGAACAAGTGCTTGATACAAAAATGATACCTTGTCCTTATCATAGATACTATTATCTTACTGATGAAATGCTAAGAGAAGAATTAGCAGAGTTTAGAGACGGTAAAGGCACAAGAGGAGAACAGGTAAAAGCAATAGAGAAAAAATTATTTGAAATATATAAAAATCCAGATTTAAATACTAAGCCTGAAGAGTTAAACAATAGAGGCGGAAAATATTATTCTGATTCTGCTTGCGAACTTATAAGTTCTTTGTATAATAATGCAGGTACAGAGATGATAATATCTACAAGAAATAACGGCACTATTGATTGTTTGCCTAATGATTGTGCTGTTGAAATTACAGTTAATGTTTATAAAGATGAATTAAAACTTCATAAGCAAAAACCTTTCCCTATTGAAGTGAGAGGATTATTACAGCTTATGAAGAACTTCGAAGAATTAACTGTAGAGGCGGCTGTTCATGGAGATTATGGTAAAGCACTTCAAGCATTAACTGTCAATCCGTTGGTTGTAAGCGGAAGAGTTGCTAAAACTGTACTCGATGAAATAATAAAACAAAATAAAGACTATTTACCTCAATTTTATAAAAATAAATAATACAATAGGGAGTTTAATATGACTGAAGAACAAGAAAAGTTTATGGAAGAGAATGTATTTCCTATTATTAGTTTGGCAGGAGAAAGTAAAAGTTTAGCTTATGAGGCTTTAAGACTTGCTAAAGAGAATAAATTTGATGAGGCTGAAGAAAAAATGAAAGAGGCTGATTCTTTACTTTTAAAATCTCATGAGTTTCAAACTAATTTAATAAGTAGGGAAGCAGATGGCGAGAAAATAGAGATTACAATGCTTTTTGTACATGCTCAGGACCATTTAATGACTGCTATGAGTGAAAAAAACCTCATAAAAGAAATGATAGATATATTAAAACATAAATAATTTTTTAATTAAAAAAGTAATTTATTTATTTTTTTATTCAATATTATATAATTATAAGATACAGTTTTAATTAAAGGAATTTTTTATGACATATAAAGAGATTATAGAAGTTGCAAAAGACTGCATGGGTTTTTGTAAGGCTTGTGCTATATGTAATGGAAGAGTGTGCAGAGATTGTATGCCTGGACCTGGAGCTAAGGGAATAGGTGATGTTGCTATTAGAAATTATGATAAATGGAGAGAGATAAGACTTAATATGGACACAATATCTTCTAATGAAGATGTTGATACTTCTTTTGAGTTATTTGGCAAAAAGTTTAAATATCCTATATTTGCCGGTCCTGTTGGAGCTGTTAAGCTTCATTATGGAAATAAGTATGAAGAAGAAGAGTATAATGATATATTAGTAAAATCTTGTGCTAATGCTGGTATTGCTGCTTTTACTGGAGACGGAACTAATCCTAATGTAATGATTGCTGCTACTACTATGATAAAAAAGCAAAATGGTATAGGTATTCCTACTGTAAAGCCTTGGAATATAGATGTTATAAAAGAAAAAATGAAACTTGTTGCAGATTCTAATGCTTTTGCTGTTGCTATGGACGTTGATGCTGCGGGTCTTCCTTTTTTGAAAAATCTTACACCAAAGGCAGGAAGCAAAACTGTTGATGAATTAAGACAAATAAAAGAAATTGCTAACAGACCATTTATAATAAAAGGAATAATGACAGCTAAAGGAGCTAAGAAGGCAGTTGAGGCTGGAGCTGATGCTATAATAGTATCAAATCATGGAGGAAGAGTGCTTGACCAGTGTCCTTCTACTGCTGAGGTTTTGCCTGAGATAGTTGATGCTGTTAAGGGTAAAATTAAAATATTAGTAGACGGCGGTATTAGAAGCGGTGCTGATATATTAAAGGCTCTTGCTATTGGTGCTGATGGGGTTGTTATTGCGAGGACTTTTGTTATAGCTGTTTATGGCGGGGCAGAAGAAGGAGTTGAATCATATATTGCTCAATTGGGGGCTGAACTTGAAGATGCTATGACTATGTGCGGGGTTCATAGCTTAAAAGAAATAACTAGAGATATTGTTAGATTTTAATTTTTTATTTTTATAGACCAATATTTAAACTCAATATTAAAGAGATTTAAAATTCTCTTTGTATTGAGTTTTTTTATATTTTGTTAAATTTTTATTATATTTTTAGTATACAAAAATTTTTATATATCTTTTTTCTATAAATATATAATTTTTGTACTGCTAATTTCTTTTGAATAAATATAATCTTATTTTCTAAAAATTAATTGTGTTTTTATTGGTTTTATTTATTATATTCAATATATATCTATAATGTGTATTATATGTTTTTTATAATATATTGGTATATTATAAAAATATTTGAATTCGTATATAAATATGTATTTATATACGTTTGATTTTTAAAATTAACATAATTATATTGACATTTATTAAAATTATGTTTAGATTATACTAACATTAAATATTATGAACGAGAGGATTAATATGTCAGTACAAGAATTAAAATCAGATAATTTTGAAAGTGCTATATCATCAGATAAAGCAACTTTAGTAGATTTCTTTGCAGAGTGGTGCGGACCTTGCAAAATGCAAACACCTGTTTTGCATAAGGTTGCAGATGCTAATTCTGATAAAATGAATTTTGCTGCTGTAAACGTAGATGAAGCAGAAGAGATAGCTGCTAAATATGGTGTTCAATCTATACCAACACTTATGGTTTTCAAAAATGGAGAAATTGTTAAGAGAGCTGAAGGAATGAAAAATGAGGCTCAATTAAAAGAGTGGCTTCAAGAATATCTATAAAAATAAATTAAATAAATAAAAAATTAAAAGCCTGATTTTTTTATAAAATTATAGAATTAGGCTTTTTTTTATTTTAAATTAATATATAATTTTATTATGTTTATTTAAGGGGTAGTTATGTTTAGTACAAACAGTATATTAATTGATAGATTGTCTTCAAGATTGAGAACCACAAAAACCGAAATCAATAAACTAATTAGTGAATTATTTTCCAGTATTACTCCATATGTTTTAAACAATAAAGTTTTTTATATGTACGAGCTAGGGTATATATATTTAGATAAAAATTATAATATTATATTTAGAAGTTCTGATATATCTTTTGATGCTTCTTTGAATACTATAACAGAAAAATATGACACAGTTAAAAATAGAGCTATTAAAAAGAAGCTATATGAAATGATTTTTGAAAATATAAGACATTTAGTTGATAATGGAGAGAAAGTATATATAGAAAATTTTGGTACTTTTTTCCATGATGATGGATATGTGAATTTTGAGGAAGATAGAGCTTTAGTTTATTTGGTTGAAATGAAGATTCAAAATATCAAAAATAAATATTTGGGCTACAATAAACTACTTGATAGATTATGTTCTGCTAGAAAGAATTTAGATAGAAATGTTGTTAAAGATGAAATTAATAATTTATTTGAAAATATTAGTGCTTTGGTATTAGAAAAGAAAATATTTTTTATGTATGAAGTTGGAAATATATTTATTGACAAGAATTATAATATAGCTTTTAGAAGTGCTGATATGGGGTTTGATGCTTCACTTTACAGTATTATAGCTAAGATTGATGATGTTAATGAGAGATTAGAAAAGAAGAAATTTTTTGAGACTGTATTTGAAAATATTAAACATTTAGTTGATCATAATGAAAGTATTTATATAGATAATTTTGGTACTTTTTTCTACAATAAGGGATATATTAGCTTTAATGCTGATGCTGTTTTTGTTAATAGAGTTGATAATAAATTCTTTAATGAAAAAGCTGCTCTTAGTAATGAAAATAAATTAGAAATGAAAGATTATAGCAAAGATGAACTATTAGATATATCAAATATTTCTGATAAAGAAGTAAAATCTAATAAATCAAAACAATCTTCAGAAAAGAAAGAAACAAAAGGTAATTTTATTTTATTAAAAATAGCAGCAGTAATAGTTGTAATTATTGCTGTTATAATGATGATTGCTTTGAATGTTAATAACAATGGAAGCAATAATGTAGATAATGAGAAATTATATAATATAGTAAATGGATATTTTACAAATGTCAAAACAGCTAATTTATCTTATACTGTATCAAATAATATGTATTATTGGGATATAGCTAAAGAGATTTATGGAAATTCTACATATTGGCCTATAATATCTGTTTATAATAAATATAATATAATTACTCCAATCAAAAAAGGAAGCAAAGTAACTTATAAATTACTTCCAAGATTTTGTACTGTAAATGATTTAAAAGCATTTGAAAATACTTTATCAAAATCTTTTATTAAAGTTTATCCTATTTTGCAAGATGGTAAAAAATATAATCATGCTATGTGGTCATTAAAATTAGCTGCTTATTATGATATAAGAGTTTTTAAAGATAATACTAATTCAATATCTAATGAAACATATACAAAAATATTATCACAGCATTCTGGATTTAATGATTTATTGTATAAAATGAGCAGATATAATAAAATTACTAAAAATCCTGCATCTTCATTTGTAGAAATAATTAAAGATAATACCAAATATAGAAAATAACTTAAAAATAAGGATATCTAAATGAAGGTAGTAACAACAGAAGAGCTAATAAACATAGATAAAAAAACAACAGAAAAAATTCCTTCTATACTTTTGATGGAGCATGTAGCTTTAGATATATTTAATTTATTAGAAGAAAGATATGCTGAAACACTTAATACTCATTTTGTGCATATATTCTCATCTGTTGGAGGCAATGGCGGAGACGGTTTTGCTGTTGCGAGATATTTAATAAAAAACGGATACAATGTAAATGTTTATATTACCGGCAATTTAGACAAGGTTAATAAAGATACTTACGCTAATTTCAATATATTAAAATCTATGAATGTTGAAATAAAGTATTTGGGCAGTGAAGAGAATGTTTATGAAGCTATTGATTTGATAGATGAAAATGATATAGTTTTAGATTCATTATTCGGCACAGGCGGAAGAAGACCTTTAGGCGGTATACAAAAGCTTTTAGTTGATAGTTTAAATGATTTAAATATCATAAGAATAGCTATAGATATACCTTCTGGACTATATTCAAAGATTGATGATAGTTCTAATAGTTGTTTTAAGGCAGATGAAACTTATACTGTATGTTTTGCTAAAGACATTATGTTTTTATACAACACTAGAGAGTATATTGGGGACTTATTTATAATCAAATCAATATTTCCAGAGAATATATTAAATGAAGCTCCTTATATTGCTAATTTAATAGATTATGATGAAAATATAGAGATAGTGAGAAATGCTTTTTATTCTAAGAGGGAGCAGGGTAGGCTTGCCATAGTATGCGGAAGCTATGAATATACAGGAGCTTGCATACTATCTGCAAAGGCTGCTTATAGGAGTGGGGTAGGATATATTAGACTTTATGTTCCTAAGGCAATATTAGAAACTGTTAGAAATGCTGTAATGATAGATATGCCTGAAATTGTTGTTATAGGTGTTGGAGAATATGATAATAAATATTTTACAGCAGATGATTTATATATTGCAGAAGATATAAATAAAAGTGATGCTTGTATAATAGGCTCTGGTATAGGCAGAGATATGTCTACAGAGGTTTTTATCAATTCTATATTAAAGCAAATAAATATTCCTACAGTTATTGATGCTGATGCTTTGTATTTGATGTTTCAAAGCACTTTATCAGAATTGGGTAATAACTTTTTACTTACTCCGCATATTTATGAGTTTGAAAAGCTTATGGGTATTAATCATATAGAAGCTTTAACTAATCCTTATAATGCATTACAAAAGTTTAGAGAAATTACTAAGGCAAATATAATATTAAAAGATGCTGTAAGTTTTTTGATGAATGATGATGATATATATATAAATTATAATCCTACAGTTTCTATGGGTAAAGCAGGAATGGGAGATGTATTAGCTGGTTTTGTAGGGGCTTTTTTAGCAAGAAAATTACAAATGCTTGAGGCTTCAAAGTTAGCATTAATATTGCAGTCACAAAGTTTTTTAGAGGCCAGCAAAAAATTGGGCAGCGATTCTGTTCAGGCTAAAGATGTTGCTTATTTTCAGTCAAAAATATTAAAGAGGATGATGTAAATTGGCTAGAGAGGTATATGACCCAAAAAAACCAGAATTAGAGTTTTATAATGTTAAACCACCGCATACTCCAAAAATGCCTAAAATACCAAGGACTACAAATATATTTTCTAGAAGATGGTTTATGCTTCTTTATGGAGGCTTTCTTACTGTTGTGGTAGTACTCTTTTTTGCAAACAGGGCTGGATTATTTAATAATATAGAGTTTTTTAGAAAGTTTAGAGCTCCTATTACAAGTAAAATTAATAATATAGATTCAAAGAACCCTGAAGTTGTAGTAGCTACTATAGAAGTTAATAATTTTAACTATACTAATTCTAATACAATAGAAGAACTAAAAGCGAGTGTATCATTGTATAATAATAAAAAACTCATCTTTACAGGTAATGATAAGTTTTATAATGTAATGTTTCCTGTTGGTCAGCGTATTGGTTTTAGAATGCCGTTTGATAAGAACTATTGGAAAAAAGCAAATAGAATGCTAATCATTTTAGATATAGATGATAATTTTACTCACAGCAATTTTGTGAGAATAAGAAGATAGCAATTTTTAGTTTGTACTGAAAAATTGTCAAGTCTATAAGAGATTAGTTTTTTAGCTTAAAATGTTGTTATTATCCTATAGTATTAAATATTCCAAATATATAAAGCTAAAGTACTTGCACTTTTTGCAACTTTTTGCTGCGGGAAAAAGTTGATATAAAATAATAGTTTTAATATACACTAATAATTATTAACTTTTTTATTTTAGTTATTTGCAGGCTTTGCCCTTAATGAAGTACACACCGTGCAGCACCACACTTCTTTTGCGACCGTAGGAAGTAGCTTTAGGTATGGTATTGGTATAAAAGAACCTTATATCCTTCGGATACGCTTCGCGAAGAACTGCATTTTTATTATAAATTTTATAATTTAATTGTACATTAAAAGGCACTCCCCCGCACGACTAAGAAGTTATAATTAAAGCATAACATTACCGTGCGGCAAGGTGGTACAGCTCGTACGCTGGAAAAGTTGAATAAAATAAAAATTTATATAACAAAGTATAATTCTTGATTTATACTTTAAAAATAAAAAACGGAGCTTTTAAAAACTCCGTTATAAAAAGGTATTTATGTTTAATTAAATCTTATCTCTTATTTAGATTTGTTTCTTAATCTGTCCATAGGGCTAATGATATCAGTTACACGAACACCGAAGTTTTCATCTATAACTACAACCTCACCCTTAGCGATTAACTTTCCATTAACAAGCAAATCAACAGGCTCACCAGCTAACTTTTGAAGCTCAATAATAGAACCTTCACCAAGACCTAAAATATCTTTAATAGTCATAGTAGCTCTTCCAAGTTCAACAGTCATGTTCATAGTAACGTCCATTAAAAGACCAATGTTACCAGTACCTTGAACATCAGAAGCAGGCATTAAAGAATTAAATTCTGCATGCTGTACTCCAAGCTGTTTTCCATTATCATTAGCTTGAGTATTATTGCTGCTGCTTGCACTTGTTTTATTTGCATTAGAAGTAGTTTTTGAAGCATTAGATAAAATAGCTTGTAAAACAGGTAATTCAAAAGCAAATATATAAGGAGCGTTATCTATTTCTCCATCTATACTTAGAGAACCGCTTACTATAGCCAAAGGTCCAGTAATGCTTATTGAAACGGAATCATCTAATATACTAGTTTCTACAGGAGCATTAGTAAAGTTTCCTCCGAATTTAGAAGTTAAAGCACTATCAGAAACTCCAATCATTTGAGAGAAAGCTTCTTTTAATACTTGAGCTACCATATCATTCAAATCAGTCTCAGCTTGACCAGTCATAAGAGAAGCTATAGTTAAAGCCTCTTTCTCATCCATAAAATAATAAACATTACCATTAGCTGAGCCAGTGTATGATACTTTTGCTTCTATTACTTTACCAGAAAGCATCTGATGCAAATTACTTACATCTCCAACAGTTGTAGTAATATTTGTGATGGACACAGTCTTTGTAGAAATAGAAGATAATGAATAAGCTTGATTATCTGCTATGATTTTAGCTGCCTCATTAAAAAGCTGCTTATCTACATTATTGCTGCTTCCAGCAGATGCTGAAGTGCTATCAGTGCTTCCAAAAGCCTCTTCACTTCCTTTAAGCAAAGCTTCTATTTCATCTTGAGATAATGCACCGTCACTCATCATAACCTTAATCCTCCTCTTTTAATAAATCATCTTCGGTGATATCAGTTTCTCCATCCATAACACCAGTAAGCTGTACAGCCATTCTGCTTCCAGATATACCAGGACGGCATAAGAATTTCTTCCTAGTACCAATCTTGAATATCACAGGGTCAGTAATCTTAGTCTCAGTAAACTTAACAACATCACCCTTTTGTAAATTAAGAATGTCTGATAATGGTAATTGCATAGAACCAAGTTCAGCCGAAGTTTCAACATATATATTTTGTAATTTTTCTTTAATAATTTTTAAGTTTTCGCTAGTACTTCCTCTTCTTACAGAAGCATACCAATATTGAGCAGAGAATTTAGAAAGTATAGGTTCAATAGTAATATAAGGTATACAGAAGTTCATCATACCTTCAACATCAGCAACCTTTGTCTCTAAAGTAATAAGTACAACCATGTCATTAGGGCTAACCATCTGAGCAAACTGAGGGTTAGTTTCTATAGAACCCAAACGCGGTCTTAAATCTATTACCTGAGACCAAGCCTCTCTTAAGTTACCTAATATTCTTACTATAATACCTTCCATAACAGACAACTCAATATCTGTTAATTCTCTATTTAAGTTTTTAGGGCTCTCTCCAGCTCCTCCAAACAACCTATCTATAATAGTAAAAGTAATAGATGGGTCAATCTCTAAAATAGAACTTCCTTTTAAAGGGTCCATACTCACAATAGCCAAAGTAGATGGATTACTTACACTTCTTATAAACTCTTCATAAGTAAGCTGGTCTACGCTTGCTACGTGAATACCTACCAAAGTTCTTAATTGAGCTGATAATGAAGTTGTAGTAACACGTGCAAAGTTTTCATGCATCATTTGAAGCGTTCTTATTTGGTCTTTAGAGAATTTGTCAGGACGCTTAAAGTCATAAATTTTAATCTTTCTATGCTCTACTTCCACACGTTTAGTATCAATATTATCCAACACTTCGCCAGATGATATAGCACTTAATAATGCATCTATTTCACTTTGTGACAATACTTCTGTCATACTATTATCCTTATACTTTATTTTAACTCATTAACTCAACAAGAAACTATCAAATAATATATCATCTATTTGTCCGTTTTTTAACATACTGTTTATTTCACGTTTAATATCAGCTTTCAATTGCTCTCTTCCTTCATTAGTTCTTAATTGGTCATAAGTATAAGAACTTATTAAAGAATATATTCTATCTCTTATCATATATCCTCTCTCTGGAAGCTCTACTGCTAATTGTTTAACATTAGTAGTGTAAGTCAATACTATGCTTACTCTTACAAATCTTGCAACATCCATATCAGCAGTATTAACATTAAACTCTGGAGTAATAGCAAAATATGTTGGAGGTGGCTGTTTAATCATGCCATCTACTACACCAGCATTTACTCCTGCGGCTCTTCCTACGCTCTTAGAAACAAAAAACGCTATAAGTCCAGATATTAAAGCAACTACTAAAATGGCAGCTACTATCATTAGTATTTTTATTATCATCGGGCTTAAAGTGAATTTTTTCTTTGCTTGAGCTTCGTTTTGTCCCTCTTCTTCGCCTTCTTCTAATTCTAAATTTTCTTCTTGTTCTGCCATATAAATTTCCTCGCTTAATTAAATATTTAATAATACCTTTTATTATATAACAGTAAAATAAATAATCAACTCTTATGTTAACTTTGTTATTACTGTATCTATATTAAAAATCGGTAAACTAGGAAAATACTTAACATATTTTTTTTAGAAAATGTAAAAATTATTATATTGATTTTTTTTGCTTTAATATTATAATCAAAACAATATTTTTAATTGATAAATAATAAGGGGTTATATTGATGAGAGTTTTATTAAAAGCTGAAGATTATACTAAAGTGCTTCCTAGACTTGCTGCTGAAGTAATTGAAAAAGAAAATATGGATAAGCTTTCTATTGTGGGTATAAGAAGAAGAGGCGATTATTTAGCTGTAAGACTTAAGAAACTTATAGAGGAAAAGATAAATATAGATATTCCTATAGGTGCAATTGATATTAACCTTTATAGAGATGATTTATCTACTTTATCTGAATTTCCTGAAATTAAAGAAACTGATATACCTTTTGATATTACAGGAAAAACTATTCTTCTTGTAGATGATGTACTTTATACAGGCAGAACTATTAGAGCTGCTTTAAATGCTTTATTTGAATATGGCAGACCTCAGAGAGTTGTTTTACTTGTATTAGTTGATAGATTTGGAAGAGAGCTTCCTATATCTGCAAATTATGTTGGACTTGCATTAAATGTTCCTGCTGACCAATATATATCTGTAAGAATTAAAGAATTAGAGGGTGAGGATATAGTTTTACTTAAAGATAAAGCTTAATCGTCAAACTTTCTGCTTAAAGATGAGTAAAGGTCGTAGAACTCTGTTTTAGAGAAATCTTTTAAACATTCAGTTGGCATTTTCTCTACTATGTTTTTAAAGTATGAGAATAGTTTTTTAAATTTATTCATTTCGCTTTCTGAAAGTAAAAGGTCATTTTTACCGCAATATGCCATTTCATTATTGTTGTTATTATTTTCTTCAGCTTCAAACATCTTTATAGCGAAATCTAAATCTAATTGACTTATTTCTCCGTCAAAATCTTCATTTGGGTTATACCCTGCATTTTCTTTTTTTTCTATATCCTCATTAAGACTAAACTCATCCTCAACTTTTACATTTGTTTCTATATTATTTTTTTCAGTTTCATATAATTCTTTTTCTTCAGCCATTGTATGTTCCTTTGTTAGAAGTTTATCTGTTTCATCATATTCTTCAACAGATTTTTTATTTTTGTTATTATTGTTTATATTTTTTTTATTATCTATATGTATAAGTTCATGACCATCTTCATCGCTTTGACCTGATATAAGATGTTCCATAATACTTAAATCGGCATCTTTTACCTGATTAACAGCATTTAATTCCATAATTTCATTTAATTTTTCTAAATTATTTTCTACTATTTCTTCAAGTTCTTCATCATCGCCTATTAGAGTATTATCATCAATGATTACTTCATCATCTCCTATCAAAGAGTTATCATTTATATTTTCTTCTATTTCGTCATCACCTATTAGAGTGTTATCATCTATTGTTGGTTTTTCTTCTTCTTCATCACCTATTAGAGTGTTATCGTCTATTGTTGGTTTTTCTTCTTCATCATCGCCTATTAGAGTGTTGTCATCAATTATTAGTTCTTCTTTTTCATCATCGCCTATTAGAGCATTGTCGTCTATTGTTGGTTCTTCTTCTTCATCTGCACCTATTAGAGTATTATCATCAATTATTGGTTCTTCTTTTTCATCATCGCCTATTAGAGAGTTGTCGTCTATTATTAGTTCTTCTTTTTCATCATCACCTATTAGAGGGTTATCATCAATTATTGGTTCTTCTTTTTCATCATCACCTATTAGAGCGTTGTCATCAATTATTTGTTCTTCTTCTTCGTCTGCACCTATTAGAGCATTGTCATCAATTATTGGTTCTTCTTCTTTGTCATCACCTATTAAAGTGTTATCATCTATGATTGGTTCTTCTTTTTCATCATCGCCTATTAGAGTATTATCATCAATTATTGGTTCTTCTTTTTCATCATCACCTATTAGAGTATTGTCGTCAATTATTGGTTCTTCTTTTTCATCATCACCTATTAAAGTATTGTCATCAATTATTGGTTCTTCTTTTTCATCATCACCTATTAGAGTATTGTCGTCAATTATTGGTTCTTCTTTTTCTTCATCACCTATTAGAGCATTGTCATGAATTATTTGTTCTTCTTCTTCTTCACCTATTAGAGTATTATCATCTATTGTTTGTTTTTCTTCTTTTTCTTCATCTTCACCTATTAGAGTGTTATCGTCTATTGTTGGTTCTTCTATTTCGTCATCACCTATTAGAGCGTTGTCATCAATTATTGCTTCTTCTTCATTATTTTGTGTTAAAATTTCATCGTTTTTAGTTTCTTCTATATTTTCAGCTTTTTTTTTAGTTAGTTTTTCGTTTTTTTTTTCCTCTTCTTCTTTTATATATTCTTCATTCATTTGCTTTAATTTAGCCAAAAAATCATTACTTTCTTTTTCTTCTTTTTTAGATTCTTCTTCTTTTCTCTCTTTCTCTTCTTTTTCTCTTTTATATTCTTCATTCATCTGTTTTAATTTAGCTAAAAAATCATTATTATCTTCTTCTTTGTTTTGCTCTTCTTTTTTTTCTTCATATATTTTATTTTCTTCTATTTTGTTTTCTTCTATTTTATTTTCTTCTTTGTATTCCTCGTTCACCTGCTTTAATAAAAAGTCATTGCTCTCTTTAATTTCTTCTTTTCTCTTCTCTTCTTTTTCTCTTTTATATTCTTCATTCATCTGCTTTAATTTAGCTAGAAAATTATTACTATCTTCTTCTTTGTTTTCTTCTTCTTTCTTATCCTCTTTTTCCTTTTTATATTCCTCATTCATCTGTTTTAATTTAGTTAAAAAGTCATTATTATCTTCAGCTTGTTCTTCTATTATATCTTTTTTTTCTTCTATTATTTTATTTTCTTCTTTACTATTTTGAACTGATTCTGAATTGTTATTTATTTCTTCTTTATATTCAGTAGATAATAAATCATCGCTTGTTTTATTGCTCTCATCTTCTATAGAAGTATCAGAAGAACTATCAGAACTGCTGTTTTCTATATAAGCTTTATACATTAATTCTTCTTCATCTGTTAGCTCATCAGTTTTATCTTCAGAATCATCTCTATCTATGTACTCTTTATACATATTCACTTCTTCATCTGTCAACTCATTAATATCTTCTTTTTTATCAATACCTTCCAAATTATTAATACTTTCTTCTTCTTTTATATTTGTGTATTCTTTGCCCTCTATATAGCTTTTATACATATCTATTTCTTCATTAGAAAGCTCGTTCTCATCTAATTCATTATTCTCTATGTACTCTTTATACATATTCACTTCTTCATCTATGAGTTCATATACTTCATTATTGTCTACGTCCGATATTTGATTATTATATATACTATTTTCTTCATTAGATAATTCATCTATCTCTAATTCTTCTATATCTTTTTTTATTTTATTCATATCCATATACTCTTTATTATTATTTTGTATATATTTATATTCAATATTTTCATCTTTAGTTATTAAATCAAGTTCATTTCCAGATAATTCTATAATATCATCTTGATTATTATTTTCATTAATATAATTTGACTCATCTATATAATCAACATCATCAATATCAGGCACATCAATATTATGAATATTTTCTGTAATAATGTTTTTATCATCATTGTCTAATGAATGTTCAATATTTTCTATTTCATCTAATCCCTCTGATACCATTTCAGCTACATCATCATTATTATCATCAACAATTTCTATTATATTATCATCACTTTTCAAAGAATTATTTTCAGCATATTCAATATTTTCTATCTCAGCTAAACCCTGTGATACTATATCAGCTATATTATTATTGTTGTATTCTGTATTGTCTAAGTTTTCAACTAAATCATCTAGTTTTTCTAACTCATCAATTACTTCATCATTATTTGTTTCATTATTTATAATATCAGTGTCAATATTTTCTCTTATTTCTGTATTTTCTAAATTGTCATTATTGTTTTCAAAGCTTTCAGCTTCTAAATAATTATTTAAAGCATTATTGATTTCATCATTAACAGTAGTTTCAAAAGTAGTATCATTTTCTTTGTTAATGTTAGCATTATTTTCATTTATATAGCTCTCTTCATTAATGATTTCTACTACACTGTCATCATTTTGCAAAGAACTATTTTCAGCATATTCAATATTTTCTATCTCAGCTAAACCCTGTGATACTATATCAGCTATATTATTATTGTTGTATTCTGTATTGTCTAAGTTTTCAACTAAATCATCTAGTTTTTCTAACTCATCAATTACTTCATCATTATTTGTTTCATTATTTATAATATCAGTGTCAATATTTTCTCTTATTTCTGTATTTTCTAAATTGTCATTATTGTTTTCAAAGCTTTCAGCTTCTAAATAATTAT